>Ga0194125_10000101_pt1 | contig 119959 bp, 107 predicted proteins | sample TA2KigC250mmetaG_FD_148626 | JGI IMG/M metagenome (GOLD analysis project Ga0194125, IMG submission 148626) | Freshwater microbial communities from Lake Tanganyika, Tanzania - TA2015034 Kigoma Deep Cast 250m | ecosystem: Environmental > Aquatic > Freshwater > Lake | place: Tanzania: Lake...
CGCGCCGCTACACTCGGGTGCTGAACGAGGGACTTCCCTTGCCGCAGCTGGTGCTGATCGACGGGGGCAAGGGCCAGCTATCGGCCGCCGTGGAGGTTTTTGATGAACTTGGGTTGCGCGGACGCGTCGCGCTCATCGGCATCGCCAAGCGCCTTGAAGAGCTGTTTTTCCCCGACGACCCCGTTCCGCTGTACCTCGACAAACGTTCAGAAACGCTTAAGGTGCTTCAGCAGGCACGCAACGAAGCGCACCGTTTTGGCATTACGCACCACCGCTCCCGCCGCAGCAAATCCAGCTTATCGAGCGCGTTGGACGGAATTCCCGGCGTGGGCCCGGCCACCGTGCAAATCCTTCTCGACACCTTTAAATCGGTGGCGGGCATTCGCAAGGCGAAGCCCGAGGCCCTGATAGCGGCGGTGGGCGCCAAGAAGGCCGAGGCGGTGCGGCTGGCGTTGGGGCACCTTTAGCTTGCTGTAGCAGGTAGGCTTCGCGCTTTTAACTTCTCCTGGCGCTTCGCACGCGGTGAGCGCACGTAGCGCAAGCAATGCGAATCAAGAACCAGCGAACCAGCCGACCATGCTAACCCACTATTCGGCCGTCTTCTAGATGAACGAGCTGTTCCGCCCGGTCGATGACGCGTTGGTCGTGGGTGCTGAACAAAAAGGTCGTTCCCTCTTGGCGGTTGAGCTCGTGCATGATGTCGAGCAGGGTTTCGGTGCTCTTCGAATCGAGGTTGGCGGTGGGCTCGTCAGCGAGGACCAGCGAGGGGCGCGAGGCGAGGGCTCGGGCTACGGCGACGCGCTGCTGCTGTCCGCCCGATAGCTGTGCGGGGCGCTGCAGCTCTTTGCCCGCGAGCCCGACGGAAGAGAGGAGTTCAAAGGCCCGGTCGCGGCGGTCGCGCACCCCGACCCCTTGGAGTTCCATGACAAAGGCCACGTTTTCCCAGGCATTGAGCACGGGCACCAAGTTGTACGCTTGAAAAACGAACCCGATGCGGTGCAGGCGGAACTCAATGGTTTCGCGGTCGCCCAAGGCGGTGATTTCGGTGCCGTCGATCCATATTTGGCCCGAGGTGACGCGGTCGAGGCCGCCAATGGCGTTGAGTAGGGTGGTTTTGCCGCAGCCTGAGGGGCCGACAAGGGCCGCGAAGGCTCCGCGCTCGAGGTCCAGCGAAACACCCTGAACGGCGTGCACCGGTCCCGCCGTGGATTCGTAGGTTTTGACGACGCGGTCCACGCGCAAAAGGGGTTGGGACGAAGTACTCATAGCACACGCATGCTTTCAATGGGGTTTAATTTCAGGGCCTTGCGGGCCGGATAGAGGGAGGACAGCAGGCCGAGTACGGCCACGAGCACCGCAATGGGTAGGTAGTATTCCGGAACAGAAACGGGGTAAATCGTGGACTGCAACCCAAATTCCGCCAAGCCTTTGTCGACGCCCTCGATGGTGATGCCCGTGCGGCTCGTAACCGCAATGGTCACGTGGCCCAGCAGCAGCCCGAGGGGCATTCCGGCAAAGCTGAGCAGCAACGTTTCCCAAACTACCAATCGAAACACCTTGCGGCGGGTGAGCCCGATGGCCATCAGCATTCCAAGCTCGCGGGTGCGCTCGAGAATGGCCATGAGCATGGTGTTAAGGATGCCGAAGGCCATCGCAAAGAGGATGACGGCCATGAACAGCAGCAGCGACTGCGCGAGCACTTCGTCGGCGTAGCTGAGGTCGGGGCTGATTTCGCGCCAGGTGCGCACGATGGCGGACCCCGGTTGCGCTACCGCCCCCCGAAGTTCGGCCACGGTGGCGTCGAGGGAGTCCAGGTTGCGCACCCTAAAGTGAATTTGGTGGACGGCACCACGACCTTGGACCAGGCTGTCGCCCCCCATCAGTTCGGGAGCGAGTGCGGCAAGCGGCGCATAGACTTGAACGCCCTCAACCAAGTTGCTGACGCCGTCGTACACGCCTTCGACGGCAAAGAGCACGGTGTGAATTTCGCCGCGGACATCTTGAAACGTGAGTACCACCCGATCGCCAAGCCCGGCACCAAGCTGTTCGGCCAGCTTTTGGCCGAGGGTAATTCCCTCGGAACCCAGCCGGCCCTCCACCACATGGCGCGGAGCCGTGAACACCCGCGACTCGCGCTCAGGATCAACCGCCAGAACCTGTACGGGGGCCGAAGCGGCGCCCGCCTGAAGCACGGCGGTAAGTACGACGCGCTCCGACCAGGCCTCGACCCCAGGATGGGCGTCTAAGGCCGCGGCCCACAGCTCGGGCTGGCCAAGCAACGCCTGCACCTCTTGGTTGGCAACAAAATTCGAATCGGTCACTTGGGCGTGGCCCACGTAGTCGTCGAGGGCGGCCGCGGTACGGGCGGCATTGACCCCTTGGGCGAGGCCCATCATGAACACTCCGGCCCAGACGCCGAGGGCCATGGCCCCTACGACCACGCCGCTGCGCCACGGGCTTCGCCAGATGTTGCGCCAGGCCATTTGAATGAGGAGGTTCATCGTTGAACGGGATTGGTTTTGAACACGGTGCGGAGCGGCCATGCGGCCGCGAGTAGGGCGATCAGCACAATAATTCCGGCATGTGTCAGGGTAATCGACGCGTCGAGGCTAGGCGGCAAAATCGGCTCCCAGCCCTGCTGCTCCATGGCGGCGGCCACGTCACCCTGAAGCCGGAGCGGAAACCGGTCAAGGACCAGGACCGCCACGCGGCCAAGCAGCGCACCCACCAGGGCGCCCGCCATGCTTAAAATCAGAACTTCGACAAACACGATTCCGGCCAAAAGTCCGCGGCGCATACCCATCGCCAGCTGCATGGCGAACTCCCGCTGGCGCTCGTTGGCGAGCATAATCATGGTTCCGAGCAACCCAAAACCGATGACCACATACAAAATGAACAAAATCACCTTTCCGCCCGACGAGTCGGCCTGAATCGCTTGAATCAGCTCGGGCATGCGGGTTTGCCATCCCAAAAAACGGGCGCCCTCAAGCGGGTGCTTAGCGCCCAGCTCAACGGTGGGATCGTGGCTGAGCTCTGTGCGGCGGGGCGTAACCTGCACGTAGCTCCACATTCCGTAGGCCCCGGCGAACTCTTGGGCGTCGGCCAAACCCACGACGGCGCTGCGCTTTTCGAGCTCAGGATTGCCCATGTTCAACGTGCCGGCAACCACCCACGACGCCCCGGCCATGCTGCCCTGAAAGCCTTGGCCCATGGCCACGACCGTATCGCCGACGCCGGCGCGAAGCTGTTCAGCCAAGCGCTTGCCTAGCCAAACCGACCCCGGAGCGTCGGTCCATGAACCGCTCGCCAAGCGCGCTTGCCAGAGCGGGGCGGCGGCCTCCTCAGGACTGATGCCGATCCATTGGGCCACGCCGCTTTGCTCCCCCATCGTGACGAGCGAAAAGCCCTGAAGCCGCGGATAGGCGCTGGCCACGTCGCGGTCGGCGCGCAGTTCATCGAGCCATTCGGGGGCTTCGTAGAGGGCGTAGTCCAGGTTCTGGCTCGGCCAGTAGGCCGTATCGCTGACCTGTACATATCCGCTCATGCTGCCGACTACCGTTGCCACCATGTGGTTGTACACACCGAGCTGCAGGGACCGCAAAATCACCGCAAAAAAGAGGGCAAAGGCAATCGCGGCCCCAGTAATGAGCGATCGGCGTCGGTTGCGGCCGAGGTTGCGCCAGGCAAGGCGAACCGCGGTCACGGCTGAGTTTGCTCCAAGCGCTCTGGGGTGAACCAGGCGGGGTTAAGCTGGGGCTGCTTCTTCCAGGCTTTAACCGTCATCAGCGTCGTCTGCTTTCCGCCCTGAGTGCTGAACTGCAGCTTGACGGGCATCTGCACGCCGTCCATGCGGCCAAACTCGAGGGCGTCCATGCGCTGCAGCTCGCCGTTGCGGGTGCTCTGAAAACTGAGGCGGACCCATCCCTTGTCGCCCGTATGAACCCAGGCTATCACCGCGTCAGCCGCCACCGGAATCCCCGGCTTGGGCGTGCACTTTATTTTGTGGCAGGGGAGTCCGTTGACCGTCTCGGTACCGAGGTACTGGTGCGTGAAATCCTTTGCGAGCGAGGCCTGGCCCAGCAGGTTGTCCATCGAGGCGTCGGTGCCCATAAACCCCCCGGCCATCAGCATGCTTTGCGGCAGCTTCACGACTTTTCCGGTGCGCGGAACAAAGCTGTACATCTGCTTGTCGGCCCGCAGGTAGCGGGTGCCGCGGTCGCGTTCGGGGCCGGTGACCACGATCAACGCGTACTTATTGGTGTGGGTCCACGACTTGATGTCGAGTACCCGGGTGTAGCGGGCGCGCTTCGCCGTCATCGAAAGCTCGCTGTAGCTCGAGGTTCCGATCGCCGTTTTTTCAGCTTTCGCAAGGATGTCGGTCGGATTTTGTGCCATGACTGTGGTCAGCGGCAAAAGGGCGATGAGCCCCAACAGCAGAAAGCGTTTCATAGGTACTTTTCCAACACGGAGCCCTTCAATTCGTTCACGTGCGTGCAAATATCTGGCCGTATTTTTGCAAGAAATCATGGCGCCTGTACCTAGGCACCACTTAATTAGAGCACGACCCATGTACCCCGAAGACTTGATTGCGCCCATGCGCGCCGAACTGACCCAAGCAGGTTTTGAAGAACTCCGCGACGCCAACGCGATGAAGGCGGCGATCCAACGTGAAGGAACGACGCTCGTCGTCATCAACTCGGTGTGCGGATGTGCCGCTGGCTCGTGCCGCCCCGGGGTGCGTCAAGCCCTCGCAAGCCCCGGCGCCAAGCCCACCCGCGCCGTAACTGCATTTGCCGGCAACGATAAAGCGTCGGTAGATATGGCTCGCGGACTCATGCTGCCGTTCCCTCCGTCTTCGCCTTCGGTCGCGCTGTTTAAGGACGGCGAACTCGTGCACATGGTTGAGCGCCACCACATAGAAGGCCGTACCGCCGAGGCCCTCGCAACGAACCTCGCGGCCGCTTTTGACGAGTACTGCAATTGATTCAATGGCGCCCCGCTAAATGACCTTGAAGCCCGGTTAAGCCGGGCTTTTTTTTGTGCCCGGAGTTACACGGTGTATTGTGTACACTATATAGGTTTGTTTTGTACATTGCGACAACCTAACGTTAACACTGATGATGAAAACTCGTACGATTTGGGTGGCTTTAGCGCTTGTGCTGGGCTCCGCATCTGCTTGGGCACAGGGCCAAGTATCGGGATTTGTTCGGGATGCTGAAGGCAAACCGCTCCCGTCAGCCGTGGTTAAAGAATCCGCTTCAGGCACTACTACCGTTGCCGACGCCAACGGCCGGTACAGCCTTCAGGTGGCCACCAAAGCGGCCAACCTAACGGCAAGCCTTATGGGGTACGTGAACCAAACGAAGTCGGTGCAAGTTGCCGGGGCCGTGACGGTCAACTTCGCGCTCGCGGAATCCCAGGAACAGCTCGACGAAGTGGTGATTGTGGGCTACGGAACCACCACCGCCCGCGACCTCACCGGTTCCCTAGTAAGCGTTAAGGCCAAAGCGTTCCAAAAGGGCGCGTTTGCAAGCCCTACGCAGCTGATTGTGGGCAAGACTCCGGGGGTGCGCATTACCTCAGGATCGGGACGCCCAGGTGAGGGAGCGCGCATTCGCATTCGCGGCGGATCTTCGATCAACGCCAGCAACGACCCACTGATTGTCATCGACGGACTGCCCTCAGAGGGGTTGGGCCTCATTAACCCGAACGACATCGAGAGCTTTACCGTGCTCAAGGATGCCTCGGCCACGGCCATTTACGGTTCGCGCGCCGCCAACGGCGTCATTCTTATCACGACCAAGAAGGGTGCTAAGGACACTCCTTTGAAGGTCGAGCTTAGCGCGGTGTCTTCGGTGCGGAACACGCGCAACCGCATGGACGTCCTCTCGAACCAAGAGTTTGTAGACGCCATCAACGAATTTGGTTCGAATGCCCAGCGCAAGCGCCTCGCCGCCGCCCGCGGGTACTACCTTGACGGCGGACTCGTGCAAATCGCTGCCGATTCATTGCCCACCAACACCAATTGGCAAGACGAAATCTACCAGCGCGGCATGGCCCAAGACATCAACGTAGCCCTATCGGGCGGCGTGAAAAACCTGCCCTACCGCTTGGGCATTGGATACTACTCCGAGACGGGCGTGCTTAAAACTTCGGCGCTCGACCGCTACAGCGTTACGCTGAACGCCTCGCCCAAGTTGGCCCGTAACCTGACCGCCAACGTGAGCGCCAAGGCGTACCGTGCCTACAACGTTTATGCTAACCAAGGCGCCATCGGTTCGGCCGTTTGGTTTGACCCGACCCGCGAAGTGCTTTCTGGAGACACGTCGAAGTACGGCGGCTATTTTGAGTGGGCGCTTCCGACCGGAGCACTCAGCAATCTGTCTCCGCGCAACCCCGTGGGCTTGCTGCAGCTGCGCGACGACCGCGGAACCAACGACCGCTTCATCGGCAATGTCTTGTTTGACTACAAGCCGCTGAGCGAAACCGACCTGCACTTGTACGTGAACGTCGGTGGCGACTTTGGAGCCAATAAGGGTACCGTGGTTGTGCCGGATTACGCGGCGATGAATTTCGTCAACGGTGGTGAAAATAACCGGTACTACAACACGCGGAGCAACCAGCTCATCGAGACCTACTTCAACTACAAAAAAGACCTCGCCGCCGGCAAGATCAAAACCGATTGGACCGGGGGGTACTCGTTCCAAAAGTGGCGTTCCTACTCAGAGAACCTGCCTAACCTTCGCTACAATGGCGATACGTTGGCGCCCGCTAGCCCCTTCCCCTACGACGTCGACAACGCGCTCATGTCGTTCTACGGCCGCAGCAACGTCAACATTCTGGGCAAATACCTGATCACCGCCACGCTGCGTTCTGACGGATCGAGCCGCTTTTCTCCCGAAAGCCGTTGGGGCCTGTTCCCGTCGGTAGCTTTGGGTTGGAACGTGCTCGAAGAGAAGATGTTCGCATCGCTCAAGGGCAAGGTTTCGTCGCTCAAAGTCCGCGCGAGCATCGGGGTTACCGGACAGCAGGACATATACAACGACTACGGCTACATCGCCAACTACGCCTACGGCACCGGAACAGCTCAGTACCAATTTGGCAATAACTTTTACGACGTGCTGCGCCCCGACGCCTACGACTACTTCTTGGAATGGGAGAAGACCCGCACCACCAACTTCGGTCTCGACTTGGGCATGTTCAAGAACCGAGTCAATGCCAGCCTTGACCTGTACGAAAAATATACCTACGACCTGTTGGGCGTAATTCCGGTGGCCGCAGGCACGAACTTCTCCAACCTCGTTCTGACCAACGTGGGCGCCATGACGAACCGCGGGGCAGAGCTCAACCTCAACCTGGTGGCCATCGACAACGAGAATACCAGCCTCGAGTTTGGCATTAACGGAGCCATCAACCGCAACCACATTGACAAGTTGAGCCGTGTGACGGACTCGACGTCGAAGGGAATCCGCGTGGGCGGCATCGCTGGCGGCGTGGGCAACACGATTCAAATCCACCAAGTGGGGCACCCGATGTTTACGTTCTACACCTACGAGCACCGCTACGACGTCAACGGCAAGATCATCGAGCGCAACGGCAAAATCGAACGATTTGACGCCAGTGCCGACGAGAACGGCAACGGCAAAATCGACGACGTCGAGGCGTACGTGGACCAAAACGGCGACGGAATCATCAATTCTGACGACCTCGTGTACATGGACGCACAGCCTGAACCGATTCAAACCCTGGGCTTTACCACGACGTGGCGCCACAAAAAGTGGAGCGGCGGCATGACGTGGCGCGGCGAGTTTGGCCACTACATCTACAACAACAACAATTCGCTGCACGGCAACTTCTTCTCGGTAGGTGGATCGTTCCCGCACCTGAACAACATGTCGCGCGACTTCATCAACACGGAATTCATGTTCAACACCACGGAGCAGCTGATGTCAAACTACTTTGTGGAGCGCGCGGACTACATCCGCCTCGACAACTTCTACTTGGCCTACGACCTCGGCAACCTCGCCAAAGACAAGTACCCGGCCAGCATCAACTTCTCGGTGCAGAATGCGCTGGTATTCACCAAGTACTCGGGACTTGATCCTGAGTTGGCTGGCGGAATTGACAACTTGATTTTCCCCCGGCCCCGCGTATTCAACCTGCAACTTAACGTAACCCTTTAAGCACCCGTCTTATGAAGTTTGCAAAAACCCTCGCTTTGGCCGCTGGCGTAGCGCTGTTGGCCGTATCGTGTGCAGATGACCTCAACCTCAAGCCGAAGTACGGTTTGACGGCTGAGCAGGTGTATGCCAAGCCCGAAAACTACATTAATGTTCTCGCCAAGCTGTATGCCGGCCTGTCGATTTCGGGTAACAACGGGCCCGCCGGAATGCCGGATATCGGCGGAATTGACGAAGGATTCTCGCAGTACGTGCGCGTACTTTGGAACCTTCAGCAGCTGCCGACCGACGAGTCGATTTGCGGCTGGGCCGACCCGGGCATCCCCGAGCTGAACACGATGGACTGGAACGACAATTCCCCGTTCGTGAGCGCGATGTACTACCGCATCTACTATCAAATCAGCCTCGCCAACGAGTTTATTCGCTACTCGAATGACGACTACTTGGCGACCAAGAGCTTTACCGACGCCGAGAAGGCCGACATTCGCCGCATGAACGCCGAGGCGCGCTACTTGCGTGCCCTGAGCTACTACCACGCGCTGGACTTGTTTGGCAACGTTCCGTTTGCTGACGAAAGCGTGCGTCCGGGTTCGGAACCGCCGATGCAGATTTCGCGCACTGACTTGTTCAACTGGATTTTGGGCGAACTCAACGCCATCGAAGCTACGCTGCCCGCCGCCCGCACCGCGGACTACGGCCGTGCCGACCAAGGCGCCCTGTGGGCGCTCCGCGCTAAGCTCAACCTGAATGCCAGCGTGTTCACCGACGGCGCCCAAACCAAGTGGGCTGAGGCGATGGCTGATTGCCAGAGCATCATCAATGCCGGGTATAGCCTCGAGCCGACCTACGGATACAACTTCATGGCCGACAACCACCTTTCGCCCGAAATGATTTTTGTGGCAACGTTTGACGGCAACCGCACCCGCAACTACGGCGGAACGACGTTCTTAGTGCATTCACATCTGGGCGGCTCGATGAACCAAGCCGATTTTGGTACGACCTCGGGCTGGCAGGGTAACCGCGGCACCTTCAACTGGGCCAATAAGTTCACGTTGCCGGGGGACCGCCGCGCGCAGTACCTCTACCTCGACGGCCAAGAAGACACGATCACCGATGTCGGCACCTTCACGCAGGGAATCGGTATCACGAAGTGGAAGAACATCAACCGCGACAGCACCGCCGGCGTGGAGCCCGCGACCTTTGTCGACATTGACTTCCCGATCTTCCGCCTCGCCGACATTTACTTGATGTATGCCGAAGCTGCCGTGCGCAGCGGAAGCAACGTGGCGACTGGCGTGGACTACTTCAACCTGGTCCGCGAGCGCGCGCTAGGCAACAATAGCCAAAACGTGACGTCGCTAACGCTCGACGAAATTTTGGACGAGCGCGCCCGCGAGCTCTACACTGAGGGTCACCGCCGTCAAGATTTGATCCGCTTCGGAAAATTCACGTCGGCCAGCTACCTCTGGCAGTTCAAAGGCGGCGAGCAATTCGGAACTTCGATGCCGGACCACTACACGCTGTACCCGCTTCCCGCGGCGGACCTCAACGCAAACCCAAACCTGGACCAAAACCCGGGCTATTAATCAACACCAATTTTTTATAACTATGAAAAAAACCCTTACTCTTGCTGCAGCGCTCGTCGCGAGTGCTGCGTTTGCCCAGGTTTCTGTGACCTACAAGGTAGACATCACTGACTACCTCGGTGGCGGTGCAACCCTTGGTGCTAACGGAATGCGCATCGGCGGCAACTTTGCTGCTCAAGGTGCTACCGCCGGTACTAACGCTATGGTGGACTGGTCGCCTTCGAACCAGTATTCTGCAATGACTGCTGAAGCCAACAACGTATGGTCAATCACCGTTAACTACCCTGCATCTGCTGTAGGTGCTACGCAGCTCTACAAGTTCGTGAACAACGACTGGGGTACCAACGAGGGAACAGCTGGAACCACCATCGCAACCGATAACTGCGGTGTTGACGATGGCGGCGGCAACATCAACCGTACGCTTGTTATTCCTTCGGCTAACGCTGCCTTCTTGTTCTGCTACGACCGTTGCTTCCAGTGCGACGGATCTTCTCCGGCCTTGACCTCAGAAGAGCTTGAAGTAGCTGCCTTGACGGTTGCTCCGAACCCCACCGCCGGTAACGTAAACGTGACCTTCAGCGCCCGCGCTGCCGGCACGGCCACGGTTAAGGTAATGAACCTCCTCGGCCAGTCAGTGATGGTTCTCGACCGCGCCGTTGAGGCCGGTGTGAACACCATCAACGCTGACTTGAACGTAGCCAACGGCACCTACTTCGTTGAAGTAGCCGTAGACGGCGTGAAGAGCGTGAAGCGCGTAGTGGTTGCCCACTAATTCGCTAAAGCGATTGAAGAAGGGGCCCTCCGAATTGGGGGGCCTTTTTCATTTTACTACCTTTATTTTCATGCTTCGGATTTTTGCTTTTTTCTTGATGGCTGCGGGTTCTGCGGCCGCGCAAACCCTTCGGGTCGACCCCCCGCATTGGTGGGTGGGCACCCCCTACAACCGAATTGAGTTGCTGGTGAGTGCGGACGTCCCGCTGCGCGCGGCGCACGTTCAAGGACCCGGAATCCACGTAGTTTCGGACGTACCGGCATCCAATCCTCGCTACCGCTACGTGACCGTGGAATTGGAACCCGGAAGCAAGCCCGCCACGGCCGCGGTCGTGGCCCGAACGGACCAGGGTAAAGTCCGCGCAGAATGGGGCCTAAAGGCCCGCCGCCCCCGCACGGCCGCCCCAGGCTTGAACCAGCGCGACCTAATTTACCTGCTTACGCCCGACCGGTTTGCCAACGGGGATTCGCGAAACGACGACGTTGAGGGCCTAACCGAACGCGGCGTGGACCGCAACCACAACTACAAGCGCCACGGCGGCGACCTCGCCGGAATGATTGCCCAGCTGGACTATGTGAAATCCCTGGGCGTAACGGCGGTGTGGCCCATGCCCCTGCTCGAGAACGACATGCCAGCGGCGAGCTACCACGGCTACGCCATCACGGACCACTACCGAATTGATCCGCGCTACGGCACCCACGCGGACTACCTAAAATGGGCCGATGGCCTGCACGCCCGAGGCATGAAGGCCATCAAAGACATGGTATTCAACCACGTGGGAACGGGCCACTACCTCTACCAGAGTCCGCCCGACTCGAGCTGGTTCAATGCGTGGCCGTCAGCGCCTGCAAACGACCCTCGCGCTAAGGCCCGCGGAGAAGAGAAGCCCGAATTTACATCCCTTCACCGCTACCAAACGCTGTACGACCCATATGCCTCGGACCGCGACCGCGTGCGGCAAACCGACGGCTGGTTTGTCGGCTCGATGCCCGACGTGAACGGCCGCGATCCGCACTGCGCGCGCTACCTCATTCAAAACAGCCTGTGGTGGATTGAGGAAGCTCAGCTGGACGGATTTCGCGTGGACACGTGGTTGTACCCGGATCAAGCGTTTCTGCGCGAGTGGATGGCCGCGGTGAAATCGTTTGAGCCGCAGTTTTATGTGTTCAGTGAGTCGTGGGTGCACAGTGCGCACGCCCAGGCATTTTACCTGAAAACCCACCCAGATCTGCCGGGGGCCGCTGATTTTCCGATTTACTGGGGCCTCAAAAAGGCCGTCGAACGCCCCAGCGGCTGGAACGAAGGCATGGCCGACGTGTACAACGCGTTGGCTTCGGACTACCTCTACGGCGTTGACCGCGCGGGCGACCACCTCGTAACTTTTCTCGACAACCACGATGAGGGTCGCTTTTTTGGCAAAGTGGGCAAAGACCTCGACCGCTTTAAGCTCGGCCTCGGGATGCTGTACACCATGCGCGGAATTCCAAGCATTTACTACGGAACCGAGCTGCTCTACAGCGCCTTAGACGACCACGGATCGATGCGCCAGGATTTCGCCGGCGGATGGCCCGGAGACCGCAGTTCAGGATTTACCGGCCAAGGACTGACGGCCGAGCAGCGGGAGGCCCAGCGCTTTGTTCGCCAGCTCGGAGCCCTGCGTGCGGCTCAACCACTTATTGGCGGGGGCTCGTTTAAGCAGTTTACCCCCGACATGGGCTCGTTTGCTTATGCTTGGTATTCTGACGCTGAGGTCATCTTAGTTCTGGCCAACGGCGACGCCCGCGACCACCAGTGGCCCACGGAGCGCGTGGCCGAACTCGGCATTCGCGAGGGAAGCCAAGGCGTCGACCTCCTCAGTGGGGCTCCGTCCACGCTGGGCGCGCAGCTGGAATTTCCCGCCAAGGGGATTCGCATAGTGAAGTTTAGTCGCTGAGTTAGCGAACAAGCCAGCCGACCACCGTCTTTACCCAGCTTTTGTAGGGCGGAGTTAAGAGCATGGTAGGCGCAAGGCGTCCGCGTCGGTACACGCTGCGGGCGTTGCTGAACTCGCGGAAGCCCCAGATTCCGTGGGACTTGCCGATTCCGGAATTGTTCACGCCGCCAAACGGGAGTTCGGGGTGCATGTAGTGCAGGTAGAAGTCGTTGACGACGGTACCGCCGGCGCGGGTTTCGCGAAGAATGCGGTCGGTCCAGCTTGTGGCATGGCTGAGTACATACAGCACCAAGGGTTGCGGACCCGCATTCACCCGGTCCAAGGCATCTTCCGTTGAGCCGTAGGTGAACACCGGCAGAATCGGCCCAAAAATCTCGTTGCAGCTTACCTGCAGGTGCTCGGGGGCGTCCCAAACCAGGGTCGGCGGAAAATACAGCCGGTCGCGGTCGGGCGCATCTGGCTGCCAAACGTGGGCGCCTTCAGCAACCGCTTCGTCGAGCCAGTCCTTAAGGCGGTCCCAATGCCGCGGCTGAATGATGCGCACCCAGTCGGGATTGGTCGAAGGCTGGGCCCCGTAGTGCTGGGCGACGCCCGCTTGAAATCCGCGTATAAAGTCCTCGCGCTGGGCAGAAGGAACCAACGCATAGTCTGGAGCTATGCAGACTTGCCCCGCATTCAAGCCCTTGGCCCACGCCACGCGGCGGCCAGCAGCTTCGGAGCCGTAGTGCTCGTTCACGAACACGGGCGACTTGCCCCCCAATTCGAGGGTTACCGACGCGAGGTACTTTGCCGCGGCCGTCATCACTTTGCTGCCAACTCCGGGCGAACCGGTGAAAAAAATATGGTTCCAGGGTTGCTCCAGCATGGCGACGGCCGTGCTCACTTCCCCTTGAACCACGCAGACCTCGTCGGGCGGAAAAACCGCCTGAACCACCGAAGCGATGAAGGCGGCTGAGGCCGGGGCCAATTCGCTGGGCTTTAGGCACACCGTGTTTCCGGCGCCCACGGCATATACCAGCGGAACCAAGCACAAATTCACCGGAAAATTCCAGGGCGACACGATCAAGGCCACGCCCTTGGGCTCGTGGTGGATTTCGGCCCGCCCAGGAATAAGGGTAAGGGGAAGGGGGAGTCGCTCCGTGCGGGTCCAGCGGCTCAAGTTGGCCAGCACATGGTCAATGGACTCCTTAACGGGCAGCAATTCATTCAAGTCGCTTTCGACCTCGGGGCGGTTGAGGTCGGTCCTCATAGCGGCGTGCAGCTCGCTGCGGCGGCGAATAAGTTCAGCGCGGAGCGCCTTAAGGCGCGTTCGGCGGTGGCTCAGCGGAAGCGCAGCCACGCGGGGTGCGGCGGCGCGAAGCGCCTGATATTCTGCAGTAAAATCGAGACTCATAATCCTAAGGTAACGCCGAAGGGCCGCCCTCAGTTCGATACGATGCCGTCGCGTAAACGAATGATGCGTTTTGCGCGCTGCGCAATGTCTTCTTCGTGGGTGACCACCACCAAGGTGTTTCCGAGGTCGTGGATCTCGTCAAACAACCGCATGATTTCCTCTGAGGTCGCCGTGTCAAGGTTTCCCGTGGGCTCGTCGGCCAAAATCAGCGAAGGCTTATTGACCAAGGCGCGCGCAATCGCTACGCGCTGACGTTGGCCCCCTGAAAGCTGGTTGGGGCGGTAGTCCATGCGGTCACCTAGTCCTACCGACCGAAGCACGTCGGCCGCTCGGTCGAGTCGCTCTTCTTTGCCCACACCGGCATAAACGAGCGGAAGGGCAACGTTGTCCAGCGCTGTTTGCCGCGGAATCAGGTTAAACGTTTGAAATACGAATCCAATTTCTTGGTTGCGCACTTCGGCGAGTTCGTTTTCAGCCATTCGGCTCACATCGCGGCCGGCCAACACATAGGTTCCGCTCGTGGGGGTATCGAGGCAACCCAATAAGTTCATCAGCGTCGACTTGCCCGAGCCCGAAGGACCCATGAGCGCAACGTATTCGCCGCGCTGAATGTCGAGGTCGATGCCTTTGAGCACGTGCACCGTTTGCGCCCCGAGTTTGAAGTCGCGGGTAATTCCGCTAAGGTGAATAACAGCTTCAGTCATGGCCTTCGGTTAACGCAAGGTTGATGCCAAGGTAGACCATGCGGCCGAAAATCGGACCCCAAACGCGCGTAGCATCAAAACCGGCCAAAAAAGCGTACTCGTCGGCACCCCGAAATCGGTGGTTGTCCAGGTGGTCTACGACGCCGGCAATGGGTTCCGTTTGGCGCACATTCAGCGCGTTTTCAACCCCTAGGTAGGCATCGCCCCATGCCGTTTCGCGGCGGATTTGGGCGTGGAGCAAGGCAAAAGTCGGGCTGGTTTCGCGAACGGCGCCCCCGGGCCCTGGAGGCAAGGGCATTCCCGCATAGTGCTGCCACGTGGCATTGGTGAACCACTTTTGGCGGAACTGGTATTCTGCGTGCAGCATAATGCGCTGCGGAGCGACGTAGGGAACCCAATCGCGCACCCCAAAGAACGCTGCGGTCACAGATTGAACCCGGTAGGCCGCGCGGGCCTTCCAGTTTTTGGAAAACTGATGCTCCCACTGCAGGCTAGCGCTCCGCGCCTGAAGGCTGCTGGAGTAGAGGTAGACCTCTTCGGCCGATTGGTAGAAGTCGAGGACCAGGGCGTGGTCAAGCACCGAGGCCTGAAGGTCCAGAACTACGCTGCCCGGAAAATAGTTGGCTACGTAGGACCAAACGCCGGAGGCGCTCGCGGTCCAGCCCGATTCGACGTTGCTTCGGCTTCCCCAGGGGTTCACGGTGTGGTTGATGCTGCGCGCGCTTGCGAAGCGCCCAAGCGATTCCACGGCCGGCATGGCCATGCGGTAGCCGCGCCCGATTCCGCCGCGAAACGTCAAGCGCTTGATCGGCGCAAAGCGAAGGTGCGCCCGAGGACTAAACTGCCAGCCCGCTACCGAATGCCGGTCCAAACGCGCGCCAAGCACGGCAGTCAGCTTGGACGAGGGATCCAACGTCCATTCGCTGAACGCGCCCGGAGCCGACTCGACCCACGAGTCGTCGTGGGCGATTCCGGGATGGTGCCAGTCCATAACGTAGCGGTCCAGCGACCAGCTCAGTCCCGAGGTTTGGGACCACCACGACCCGCCGTCGCGCACCAGCAGTTGAGCGAGTCCGCCCTGCTGCAGGCCGTGCAGTAACTGCCGCGACCCCAGGGGGACGGGTCCGAGTCGGGCGTCGATGCCTTGGCTGTAGCCGTGAAGAATGATGCCAACGCTCATGTCGGGGTCGTCAGGGTTTACCCAGCCCGTTTTGGACGTGAAGGCAAGGCGCTGCTGGGCGACCGAAGAAGTCCAGGGCACCGAAGGCGCGGTTGGCCCCAGCTGACCTCCTTCGCGCACGTCCTTGAGCGCGTGAAGCGTAAACAGGCCTTCCCAGCCGTTCTGGCCCACGTACCGGGCGCGGAGCATCCCATTCAGCTGTCCGCCCAGGGGGTTGTCGGCAAAGCCGTCAATGTTCATGTCGCGAAACCATCGGGTTTGGTTGGCGTGCAGCAGGGTGCCAACCGACCACTTCGCATTAAGGTGCTCGGCGTAGCTGCCGTTCAGCTCCATGCGTCCCGAATTCGCGAGGTAGGCGTTGGCGTGCGCCAAACGGGGTTTTTCGGCCGACAGGCCTTCGTCAGGCTTCAAGAGCTCGACGTTGACCTGCCCGGTCATGCTCTCAAAACCGTTGGTTACGGCACCAATCCCTTTCGTCAGCTGAATGCCTTCCACCCAGGCTCCTGGAATGAACTGAAGTCCGCTGTTCGCCAGCACGCCGCGCACCAAAGGCGTCATTTCGGTTTGAATTTGGGCGTACTTGCCGTCGAGGCCGAGAAGCTGGATTTGGCGGGTGCCCGTAACCGCGTCAGTAAACGCTGCGTCGATTGACGGATTGGTTTCAAAGCTCTCGGACAGGTTGCAGCAGGCAGCTTTTTTGAGTTCGCCTCGGCCAATTGAAGTAGTTAGGGTGGAAGAGCGCGCCTTAACCACGGCATCTGGAGCCGCAGAACGCACGACAACCTCATCAAAGGCAACGACGCTGTCGCGCACTTGGGCCTGTGCTACGCCAGCTACCAGCAACCAGAGGCCTAAAGCACTAATGCGCATTCAGCTCGCGGTACTTGCAGCAGGCGTGGACTTTGGCGTAGGCCTCATCTTTGGCCTTGACCTTTTGGGTGTCGTGGCCAGTTGCTGCTACGATTTCGTGAAGCTTTTGTTCGTTCAACTTCTTGGGGTTGAACGACACCTTGACCGTGTGGCTGTCGGTGGACCAGTCGGCGAAGCGCACCCCCGAGGTGTTGAGCAGGGCGGACTCGATGCGCTTTTCACACATTCCGCATACGCCGTCGACCCAAAACGTCACTTCTGCGGTTTGCGCAAGCGCGGAACCAGCAACTTGCAACCAGATACCTACGAGTAGCTTTTTCATCTTAATTGAATGGATTTTGGAAGAGCGTATCGCTCTCGATGGACGTGTCGGTTAACGTGTTCAAAAAGGCGACCAGGGCCATGCGCTCCTGAAGGTTGAGCCCGAGTCCGCCGGCGCGAATAATGTCGCCCATCGACGGGTCGATGTTGGGGGAATTGGCGTGGGTTCCGCTGTTGTAAAACTCGACCACCTGCATCAGCGTTTGGAATCGGCCGTCGTGCATGTAGGGCGCGGTGTAGGCAAGGTTACGCAGCGACGGAACCTTGAATTTTCCCACGTCGTTGGCGTTGCCGGTGACGCCGCCCAGACCGGGGTCGTCGTGCTCTTGGTCAAGGCCGTTGTTCATGAACTTGTGGTTGGTGAACAGGGTTCCGCCGTGGCAGTGAAAGCAGTCGGCCCCGCGCGTGGGAGCGTTGGGGTTGGCCTCGCCGTTGAACAGCTGCATTCCTTGCTGTTCCTCGGCCGTTAGGCTCTCAAGGCCGCGAACAAAGCGGTCAAACTTGCTCGATCCGCTCATAATTGTGAGCATAAATTGCTCCACGGCAAGCCCAACTTCTTCTGCGGTAATGGTTTTTACGCCAAACGCCTTCCAGAACTGGTCGCGGTAGACAGGGTTGGCGTTTAGCGAGGCCAGAACGGCTTCGACACTATGATCCATTTCGATCGGATTCTCGATAGGCTCGAGGGATTGCTGGCGCAAGGTGGGTGTCCGTCCGTCCCAGAAAAAGGCGGTGTGGTAGGCCAAGTTGTGCAGCGGCATGCTGTTGCGGTCGCCCACGGCTCCGGTAATGCCCACAGAGTACTTCAGTCCGTGGTCGGTCATGCCAAAGCCCGTGTTGTGGCAGCTTGCGCAGCTTTGTGTGGAATCGCGCGACAGCACGGGGTCGTAAAACAGCCGTCGCCCAAGCAGAACGCCCTCGACGGTGAGCGGGTTGTCTTCGGGAATCGGCGGCGGCGGAAACCCTTGCGGGACCGCCAGCGCAAAGGGCGTCGTGGGCGGAGCGTCTTCGCCGCAACCTACCGCCACTGCGGCAAAGGCTAGGACGATCAGAATTCTCATTTTTTGTTTTCTAAAGCGACCCAACTAAACGACTGACGCACGTTTTCTGAAATTCGGTGGGCGACTCCGCCATCAAACGTGCTGTGCGAGAAGGCACCGTCTTCGGATGGGCGAATTTCGTGGATGCCATAAAAAAGGCGGTCGGCATTCCAGTTGAGCACGAGCCGGCGCGATCCGTCGAGGTGAAGGTCGCCTTCGACGCGCACGGGCATTTGGTTTTCGAGCAGCGCGATGTGGTACAGCCACGGTTCTCGGGCGCCTAATTTTTGGTAAAACCCCTCAATGGCCATAAAGACGTACCCACCTTGCCAGCCCCAGTGAAGGTTGTTGACGGTAGGGTTGAGCGGGTGCCCCACCTTCCAAACCGAGGGATCGCCAAAGTTGACGGCCGAATCCAGCCCGACTTGGAACGTGATTCCGAGGTAGTGGCCTTTGGGAATGTTGTCGGGGATCTGCACCGTCCAGGGCTTGCCTTTGGTAAAAAAGGCATACACGGGGTCGCCGGCCTCGTCCATCAAAGGCATTAGGCTCCCGTCCTCTTTAATCAGTGCAAATTCACTCAAGAGCATGTCGCTGCGCTCCCACTGAAACGTGTCGCCCGTTTCGGGCTGTACCATATCCATGCTTTGGTAGGTGAGCTCTTGGCCGGCCCATTGGGGTTGCACGCTGATTTCGAGCGGAACTTCGGTGCCTTCGGGCGTGCAGGCCATTGCGAATGCGAGGAGGCTAAAAAAAAGAGGGTTGTAGCGCATCGCGGTAAAGTTAAGGTTGCCGAACTTCGTGCCATGACCGTGCCAAAAAAACCGCGGGGCTTGACGAAGTCCGAATACCTAAAAATACTCATTTTGTTGGGGATTTTTGTGATCGGGGTCACGGTCGCGTACCGCATTCAGCGACCGGAGCGGCAGTTGCCGATCCTTAACCCTTCGGACCTTAATCCGGCCTTGGTCGCCGACAGCCTTGAGGGCAAGGGCATGGACCACCGCGTGGCCGATTTTGACCTGGTGGACCAAACGGGAACGCGCCGTTCCGCCCGCGACGTCGAAGGAAAAGTCCGCGTCGTGAGCTACTTTTTTACCACATGCCCCAGCATTTGCGTGGACATGGCTGCTGGACTGCGGCGGGTTCAAGAAGCCTACCAAGGCGACGACCGAATCCGCATTCTGTCGCACACCGCGATGCCCGAGTACGATTCCGTACCCGTTTTGGCCGACTATGCCGCCCGGAACGGTTGCGATCCAGCCCAATGGTGGCTGCTAACGGGCTCACCTGCTGAGCTCAATCGCCTTGCCCGCACGAGCTATTTTGCCGTGCTCGAAGAGGGGCAGGGCTGGGACGAGCACTCATTCATCCACACCGAGAATTTAGTGCTGGTGGACGCCCAGGGGCGCTTGCGGGGCTACTACGACGGGACCGACCCCAAGGCCGTGGACCAGCTGATCAAGGACCTTCCATTGCTTTTGCCCGATGCCCGCTAACCTGAGCCCCTTGCGCGTGGCGCTCCTTCAGTACGGCATCGAATGGTGCAAGCCCGAAGCCAATTTTGCGCGGATTCGCTCGCTGCTTCCCGCGCCCGGCAGCGTGGACGTGCTGCTGCTCCCCGAAGCGTATGCAACGGGATTCGCCACGCCTCAGGCCCGCGAGGTCGCGGCGCATTCGGTCGCAGCGGTCGACTTTTTGAAGGCGCTCGCCGCCGAATTGCAGTGCGCCGTGGGCGCTTCAGTGTTCAGTCCGCACGCTTCAGGCAAGGTGGCCAATCGGTTTTATTGGGTGGAGCCCGACGGAACCACCACCACGGCCGACAAGCGCCACCTTTTTGCCGTGGCAGGCGAGCACCGCGATTTTGAGCGCGGAACTGAGGCGGTTGTCGTGATTTGGCGCGGATGGCGGCTCCGTCTGGCCGTGTGCTTTGACCTGCGTTTTCCGGTTTGGCTGCGCAACACGCTCGATGCCGACGGAACCCCCGCCTACGACGGCCTGCTCGTGGTGGCCAACTGGCCAGAGGCCCGCGAAGCCGCGTGGACTACGCTGCTGGCAGCCCGAGCCATGGAAAACCAGTGCTACGTCGCAGGCGTGAACCGCGTGGGCACCGACGGATTTGGGGTGGACCACAGCGGGGCGAGCCGCATCATCGGCCCGTGGGGCGACATTTTGGCCGAATCAGCGCCCCATCAGCCTGTGGTACTCCGGGCCGAATGGGACCCTATTCACCTGGCCGCGGTGCGGAAGCGCTTCCCGTTCCTTGCGGACCAGGATCCGTTTGCGGTGCTGGGGTTGCCCCCGGAAGCCACTGGCGTTCCACCGTCCAGCCAACCGTAACCTCGATTGCTTCAGCATCGGCGACGGGGAGTTCGGCCGCCGTCCGCGTCCACCATTTGGGGGCGTCGCGCAGCCCGTTTGCGTTGCGGTCCACAAAACTCTGGAGTTGGTACTTGCCGGGCTTCAAACCTTCTAGCGTCCAGGTCCCCGCGCCAAACCCCTGCCACAGCACGATTCCGTCGCGCCGCAGCTGGTGAACCCAAGCACCTTCTCCGCCGGCGGGGGAAACTGTCAACCTCAGGACGCCCGAGGAATCCGCTGGGAGCGGGCGGTACAGCGCCACGCTGTCGGGCTTCGATCCGGGCTCCGCCAGCCAGAGGACTAGGCTGTCCCCGGGACCCACGTCTTCAGCGAACCAAGCGATGGGTACCTGCTCACCGGTTCCCAACTGAAGGTTGCCGTCGGGGTCGCTGAACCCGAAAATTCGGTAGCGCCCCTGGGCGAGGTAGGGTAGCGTGAAGCCGCCGTCTTTGCCGCTTCGGGTCCCGTACAGCGGAGCGCGGTACATCGCGGAATCTGGCGCGTCGGCCCCGTGCAGTACCACCGCTTGGTTGTCCCAGGCCCTGCCCGTCACCGAGTTCATCACCACGCCCCGAATTTCACCTGAATCAATCGCCTCGCCCGTGGCAAACACCCAAAACGGTTCCTTCATCGGATTGCCCTCGTGCAAATCCTTGACGGCGCTGCCAAATTGGACCACGTAGGTGCGGTCAGGGGCCAAGGATCCGTCCCATTGCACGCGTAAGGATTTACCGCTCAGGTTAAACCGAGGTTCCGAGGGTAGGGGCGGCGAAAAACGCAGGTTGACGCCCGGATTATTAAGCACGACAAATTCGTCAAACGTCCATTCGAGGGAATTCGTCTGCACCGACGTGGCACCCAACGTCACACTCGCGGAACGAACCATGGGGCCATCCTGGTCGCGCGGACCCCCATCGGGCGGAGCGGGTAAAGCACAGCCATAGATCACGCTCAATGCGCTCACGAGTAGAATTATTGAACGACAGGCTAAACGCATAATATGTTTTTATCCCGATATTTACAAAGTCTATAATCCTTTACCTGCAAAAACATGTACAAACCTACTCTATTTGCTGCGCTGGTAAGCATTTTTTCCTTGGGCGCAACCACTTCAGCAGTTGCCCAAACCTACTGTACCACGGTAGGTCCTTCATCACTTATTGATACCGAAATCCGCGACGTATACCTGCAGGGCGACAACTACGGCATCAGCAACCCCACGACCTGCCCGGCGGTGGCGGGACTCCGCGACTACACTCAAGTGGACTCGGCCGATTTGAGTTTGGGCACCTCCTACACGCTCGAGGCGCTGATGGGCACCTGCTTGGGCAACTACAACTCGTTCGCCAAGGCCTGGGTCGATTGGAACAAAGACGGTGATTTTACCGATGCCGGCGAAGAATTGGGAACCTGGGGCCCGTTAATGACCGCGCCCCTGGCTTCTACCCAACGCAATTCGAGCTTCAGCTTTACCGTTCCGACCGGCGCGAGCCTTGGCCGCAGCCGCCTCCGCGTCATGCTGCGTGAAGGCGGAACCGCTACCAACACGACCCCGTGTGCGTCATTCTCGTGGGGATCCGTTCACGACTACACCGTTCGCATCACCAATACTCCGCCGGCGTGCCCCATCCCGGGAACGCTGAGTGTTTCGGGTGTTGCTTCGACCCAAGCCACCATTAACTGGGTATCGCTCGGAACCAACTTTGACATTCAGTACGGTGCCACAGGCTTCACCCTCGGGTCAGGCACCACGGTGACGAGCACCACGACGAGCAAGCAGCTCACAGCACTCACCCCCAATACTGCGTACGACGTCTACGTTCGCCGCAACTGCGGTGCAGCCGGTACCTCAGGCTGGGCTGGACCTATTGCCTTCAGCACCACTTGTGCAACCTTGGCTCTACCGACGACCGAAACGTTTACCACCTTCCCGCCCAACTGCTGGACCCACAACACTGGAACGGCCAACTGGCTTAGCTACACCACCGGCGGCGTTACGTATGCAAAGGCGGATTTCTGGTCCAAGAACCAGTACTCGTACATATTGCAGTCCGCACCAATTGCCATTACGACCGCTGCTCGTGCGGTGGTGGACTGGTCGCACATGTACATGAGCAGCTACCCTAACGATAGTTTGACGCTACGCGTTCGCGACATCAACAGCAGTACCTGGACCAACGTATTCACGCTCAAAGGAACCAACTTCAATACGCCTGGCGCTGCCTCGACTTCGCCAGCGTCTGCCTTCTCGCATACCATTGCCTACTTACCGTCTTCTTTTGTTGGTCAAACAATTGTGGCTCAGCTTTATGGATGGTCAGACTTCGGCCCAGACTTATTCGTGGACTACATCACCATTGAAGCGCAACCGGCTTGCCCCGAACCTTTGCAGTTAGGTGCAACGGGCATAACGGACGTAGGAGCTACGCTTAACTGGCAAAGTGGAGCTAGCAGCTTCGCCGTACAGTGGGGGCCAACAGGCTTTAATATTGGTACGGGAAGTTCGGATACGGTTTCAACTACTTCAAAGACGGTGACTGGACTTATGCCGAACTACGACTACGACTTTTATGTGATGACGTTGTGCGGAACCGCCGGCAACTCCGTGTGGAGTGGTCCCTACAGCTTCACCACGCTTTGCGCGGGCTTCGCACTCCCGAGCGGCTACAGCCAAAACTTCGACAACCTGACGGTGGGAGACCAACCCGAGTGCTGGTTTGTCAACGGTGGCGCTACGCTCGAAGTCGCGACGGGCACCGGAACCGGAGCGGCCTACTCGACTCCGAACTTTGCAGAGTTCTATTCGGGATCCACGGCCGGTGCTGGGGCAATCTCTCCGATGTTTAATGGCCTTGCTAACGGCACAGGGCAAATTCGCTTCCGCGCCAAAAAGGCATTTACCTGGTCGACTGTAAGCCTACAGGTAGGAGTGCTCTCTTCACCAGCCAACCCAAGTTCGTTTGTGCTGGTTGCAACCATTCCGCTAACCGACAACTGGGACGAGTTCACGGTTCCCTTCCCCGTAGTTCCGGCAGGCTTCAAGCACGTTGCTATTCGCACCAGCACAACGTGGGTCACGGCAAACATTGATAACGTAGTGTACGAAGCCCAGCCGGCTTGCCTGCCTGCAACATTGGGTGCGGCTAGTGCGGGAGCCACCAACGCCGTCATTACGTGGACGCATGGCGGAACCAATACACCAGGGGCAACGATCGCATGGGGTCCGCTCGGCTTTAATCCGGGAACGGGGGTAATCCCCAATGTTGGTAATGGTGTCGGAACGAGCTACACCATAACTGGATTAGCTCCTAACACTTCCTACACGGCGTGGATCGCCGACTCGTGCGGTGCCACCACGCGTGCGCCTTGGCACGGACCGATCAACTTTACGACGAGCTGCTTAGGCGTGGCAATGCCGTATACCGAGAACTTTGACCTCAATCCGCTTCAGTGCTGGACCAACGGTGGAACTAAAGTGATGATGCAGCATGCCATGGCTACGGGCAATGCGATGCGAGGAAACTTTTGGTCGTGGACCGGCGGAAACTTTGCGACCATTTCTTCGCGCCCGGTGACCATAAATGCCGCCGCTCAGGCGACGTTTGAGTGGTCGCACCAGTACATGTCGTTCTATCCGAATGACCGACTGTACCTGCTTGGCAAAACCCTCACGGCTACCTCATGGGATACCCTGGTGAAGCTATCAGGACCGTCGTTTAACTCACCGGGTGCGGGAACTACCACTCCGGGCACCTTTATCGATACGACCGTAACCTTGCCCACATCATGGGTGGGTAGCCAAGCCGTGTTCCGATTTGTTGCCCACTCAGGTTTTGGACCCGACGTCTTCTTTGACAACCTCGTGGTTGAAGCAATACCGACCTGTCCTAACCCCTTGGGAACGATTGTGGCTGGAAGCGTTTCGACGACGAGCGTTGGCGTGAACTGGACGCACGTGGGCAGTACGCCCCTGGGCTCCAACGTCAAGTGGGGCCCCACCGGCTTCTGGACGGGAACCGGAACCGGCGCCAACGGTATGACGGCGTACAACGTTACGAAGCCCTACACCATTACAGGTCTTACCGCGGGCACCTCGTACGACGTGTACATTCGCGACAGCTGCTCGGCGACCGATAAGTCGGGCTGGGCAGGACCCTACACAGTGACTACGGCGCTTTGTCCTCCGGCCAACCAGTGTACGTCAATTATGTACATGAAGGATTCGTGGGGCGACGGCTGGAATGGCGGCGTCATCTCGGCCCAGCAGAAGATTTCAGGTAACTGGGTTAACGTGAAAAACTTTACGTTCACTACGGGTACTTCAGCTACGGACTCGGTGCGCTTCTGTGCGGGCGACTCGGTACGGATCATGGTGACCAGTGCCGGCGCCTACCCAGGCGAGATGGGCTTTGACCTGGTCGGGCCCTTTGGCGACACGCTTTCAACGCTTCCCTACAACTCGACCCTAGTTGCGGGCTCGTCCATCAACAGCTTTGTAGCACAGTGTTCTCCGTGCGGAGTTCCCGTTGGGGTCAACGCCGCCGGCAGCACGACCTGCACCACGACTACGGTGACGTGGACGGCTCCGAGTTCGGCCACGAGCAGCAAACTGGAGTACGGAGTTACGGGATTCACTCCGGGCTCAGGTACGCTGATCACGGGCATTACGGGAGGAACGACCAACTTGACGGGCCTAACTCCGAACACAACCTATCAGGTGTATGTGCAGTCGGTGTGCAGCTCAGGCACGAGTTCGTGGTCATCTCCGGCTACAGTGACGACGTCCAATGCGCCGCAGCCCACGGTTACGGCGACGTATTCGGTGCTCTCGCTGAACCCGGTAACGATTCAGTTCAACGCCACCACGGCCAATGCAACCAGCGTCAGCTGGAGCTTCAGCAACGGCGGATCGGCCACGGGCGCTAGTACGGTTCAGACCTTTGGCACCAACGGCCCGGCATCTGCGGTAGTTACCGCAACCAATGCCTGTGGATCAGCCAGCAGCACGCTGAACTTCACGGTAGGCATGGGTGAAAACGCCCTGGCAACGCTCCGGGTGTTCCCGAACCCCACCAGCGGACAGGTTCGCGTGGAATTCCCCATGCTTGCGGGCGGAACGGCCGAGGTGCGCGTAACCTCGGTGGCTGGAAGCCAGCTTGCAGTGAAGCGCGGAGTATTTGCCGCGGGAACCCAGCAACTTGAGCTCGACCTACGCCATTTGGCTTCGGGCATCTACTTGCTCGAGGTACAAACGGAAGACGCGGTAGGTGTCCAGCGCCTCGTGATCGAGCGCTAGGAACGTCAGCGCCCCCGGCGCGTCCGCATAAGCCAAGGTGAGCGGAACAACCTCCGCCACCTTGGCTTTTTTTATGCATTCTTCGGCCGCGGCATTAAGCGTGCTTCCGGTCGTCAACGTGTCGTCGATCAATGCGATGCGGACTCCCCGCCACTGCGGGTCAGCACGAGCCTGGTAGGCGCCGTAGATCTTCTGCCGTTCGGCTTCGGTCCGCGCGGACTGCTTCGCAGAGGTCCATCCGCGCCGGTGAAGCAAATCGGTGGCGACGGGAACGCCCCATCCGAGGTGAAGGCCCTGCGCGATCCGCTCGGCTTGGTTGTAGCCCCTCAGGTACTGCCGAACGGGGCTCAGCGGAACGGGAACGAGCACGTCGACCTCTGGGCGGGGCAGGGCGCGGGACATGGCCAGACCGAGCTGCAGGGCGAGGCGGTCGTGCCCACGAAACTTGAGCGCGCCCATGACACGCTTGACTTCGGGGATTCCGTAGGGAAGCCACGAGCTGCCTTCGGCAGTAAACGAAAGGGAGATGGGTTTAGGGTCCGCCGCCAGATAAATTCCGCCCCAGCAGGCCGCGCAGAGCGGCTCCGAACTGTGCACCGCTAGCGCACCGCAAGCGCCGCAGGGCAGCGAAACGAGGCCGCTTAAACGGCGTTGCATTAAGTGGTACATTTGCACAAATTCTGAATGCCATGAGCAACGATTCGTCAGCTAAACGACAAAAAACAGTTATTGGACTTTTAATCGCGTTGGTTCTCGCGCTGGGCTTCTTTGCGCTGAACCGCAATTCTGAGGTGCAGAACCTCGAAGAAGAAAAGGCGATTTTGGTCAGCGAACTCGAGGAGTACAAGCGCGACCTCATCGGCCAAGTAGCGGCTAACGACAGCATGAACAGCTACATCATTGCTGAGACCGCGCGCCTCAACGCGACGATCGAAGAAATCACCAACCTGAAGAACGCGTCGCAGTCGGAATTGGCGAAGTACCGCAGCCAAGTCAACGACCTGCGCAAAATGGTGGCCCGCCTCAGCAGCCAGGTTGACTCGGTCAACAAGGCCTACGCCGTTTTGGGCGAAGCCAAGCGCCAAGTAGACGAGCAGCTGGGTAGCGAGCAAGTGAAGAACGCTGAATTAAACGCAGAAAACACCAAGCTCAGCGGCAAGGTTACGACGGCGCTTAAGCTTCAGTTATCCGCCCTTGAGGCCACGGCTGTGCGGGTTAGCAGCAAAGGCGTGGAAAAGCCCACGACCTCGGCCAGCAAGGCAAACCGCGTGAAGGCGTGCTTCACGGTAGCCCAAAATGCGATCGCGGAATCGTCGAAGCGCACGCTGTACATGCGCATCAATACGCCCGATGGACGCGTGCTTCCGAGCCAAAGCGAAGAGCGCAGCATGAAGGTGGGCAGCGAAACCATTTACTTCTCGGCCAAAACCGAAATCGTGTACGAGGGCAAGCAGGTCCAAAGCTGCGCGGCCTTTGACTTGAACAGCACGCTGAAGCCCGGCACCTACACGGTTGAAGTGTTTAGCGACAACGCCAAAATTGGCACCTCGACGCTGGTGCTGAACTAAGTGGAGGCGGTAAGCCTTAATGCAAACGGCCTGCGGGCTGCGCTGCGAAAGGGTCTGGATGCTTGGCTTGATGCCGAGAATCCGGACCTTGTTTTTGTTCAGGAGGTCAAGTGGAACGACGAGGCGGCCCTGCGCGCCGCGCTACCCGGGTGGAATGTGGTGGCCAGTCTCGCGCACAAGCCGGGCTACAGTGGAGTGATCATACTCGGGCGCGGGAAGGGCGATTCCGCCCCCGTGCCGCCTCTGCCGCGAGGACTTGAAGGCGAAGGCCGCTACGTCGCGCAGTGCGTTGCGGGGGTAACCTGGCTCAACCTCTACCTGCCTTCGGGGAGCCAAGGGGCAGGGCGGCAGGCGCTGAAGCTCGAAGCCCTCGAGCTCCTGGGGCAGTGGCTCGACGGCCAATCGGGGCCTACGGTTGTGGGCGGAGACTGGAACCTCGCCCCCACCGCCGCCGACGTGCACGATCCTCGGCGCCTTGACGGCCAGCCCGGATTTACCCCCGAAGAACGCGCGTGGTTTGCCGCGATGGCCGAGCGCGGATGGGTCGACGCCTACCGGACGAAGCAACCGCAGTCCGCCGACGTGTACAGCTGGTGGAGCATGCGCTCTGACGCCCGAGCGCGGAACAAAGGTTGGCGCATCGACCACTGGGTTACCAACGCCCCAGAGCGGGTCGAGGCCGTTTCCTACGATGCTTTGGCTCGATTTTCGGACCATGCCCCCCTGCGACTCCGTTGGAGTTAATTACCTTCGTACTATGCGTATCCAAGTTTATGCGGCTCTGGCCGCCGTTGCGCTCCTCAGCGCCTGTGTTTCTCCCAAAAAATACTCCGAGCTTCAGTCGTCGTTTGACGCTTCGGTTCAGCGCGCAGAAGCGCTAAAGGTCGACGCCGAAAAGGCGCGGATTTCAGCCAGCGAAAGCGAGGCCCAGAAGTCCAAGGCTCTTGCGGCCCTCGACGCGGCCATTAAAGACACGTCGGCGCAGGGCGTAGAAATGCGCAAGCTGCAGCGCGCCTACCGCGACCTGAACTCCAACTACGAGTACGCCCTGCAAAACAACAGCCGATTGGTGCAGCAAAACCTCACCGAAAACAAGGCCATGCTCGAGCGCATGGAAGGCCTGGCGGTGCGCCTCGCCGCCAAAGAGGACTCGCTCAAGCGCGAGCAAGACCGCCTTTTTGTGCTGGAGCAAGAGCTCAAGCAGCGCGAGCTTCGCGTGGCTGAACTGGAGCGCCTCATCAGCCGCAAGGACAGTGCGGCAGCCTACCTCCGCCAGCGCTTAGCCGATGCCTTACTTGGCTTTAAGGACCGCGGACTCAGCGTCTCGATGCGCAACGGTCAGGTGTACGTTTCGCTCGACAACCGCCTCATGTTTGCCAGCGGATCGTGGGACGTGCAGCCCGACGGCGCCAGCGCCTTGAACGAGCTCGCCAAGGTGCTCAACGAAAACAAGGACCTCAAAATCGCGGTCGAGGGCCACACCGATTCGGACGAATACAACGGCAAGACCGCAGTCAAGGACAACTGGGACCTTTCGGTGATGCGCGCGACGAGCGTCGTCAAGATCTTGGTGAAGCAGGGTGTCAAGCCCCAGCGGGTACAAGCCGCCGGCCGTGGGGAGCACCTGCCCATTGCCGCCAACGACAGTCCGGAGGGCAAAGCCAAGAACCGCCGCACCGAGATCATAATTACGCCCAACCTCGGCGAGCTCGCAGAGCTGATCAACAACTAAGGGAACTCAACGGCACCCAAAGAATACGGCCAACCCCACCAGGTTGGCCGTTTTTCGCAGCGCCCGTAGTTGCGGAACTTAAAAAAGGTTGTCTACGACGTGGTTAATGCGGTCGAGCGCCACGAAGTGCACCCCGTGAACGTTCTTGGGCAGCCCGGGCGTTTTGGCGCCCCAGACGTAGTCAAATCCGAGTTGGCCGGCCTCGTGGATGCGCGTTTCCATGCGCGCGACGGGGCGGAGCTCTCCGCCCAAGCCCACCTCGCCGGCAAAGGCAACCCCCGGCGGGATCGGGCGGTCCTCTTGGCTGGACAAGATGGCGGCGCACACCGCGAGGTCCAGGGCGGGGTCGTCCACGCGAAGTCCGCCGGTCACGTTGAGGAACACGTCTTTGCTGGCCAGATGAAATCCGCAGCGCTTTTCGAGTACCGCGAGGAGCATGTTCAGACGCCGCGTGTCAAACCCGGTGCAGCTGCGTTGGGGCGTTCCGTACACTGCGGTCGAAACTAAGGCTTGAACTTCGACGAGCAGGGGCCGCAGGCCCTCGGCGGTAATTCCTATGGCGGAACCGCTAAGCCCTTCGCCGCGTTGCCCGAGCAGCCACGCCGAAGGATTGGCGACGGGCCTAAGCCCTTTTTCGGCCATTTCGTAGAGGCCGAGCTCCTGGGTTGAACCGAATCGGTTTTTAAGGGCCCGAAGCGTGCGCACGAGGTGGTGCTTGTCGCCTTCGAACTGGAGCACGACGTCGACCATGTGCTCGAGCACTTTGGGTCCGGCGAGCGTTCCCTCTTTGGTGATGTGGCCAATGAGCGCCACGGGCACGTGCCTGGCTTTGGCGTAGCGCAGAAACTCGGCGGCGGACTCGCGAATTTGCCCAACGCTTCCGGCGGCGGACTCAAGCTGCGGGTTGTAGGCCGTTTGAATCGAGTCTACGACCAACAAATCGGGCTTGAGCTGCTCAGCAGCCTGCAGAATTTTGGACGTAGAAACCTCGGCCAGCACGTGGCAGCCTGGACCGTCGAACCCAATGCGTTCGGCGCGCATGCGAATCTGCTCCGCACTTTCTTCGCCGCTGGCGTAAAGCGCTTTGGCGCCCGCGTTCAGGGCCACTTGAAGCATGAGGGTCGACTTGCCGATTCCGGGCTCGCCGCCCAGCAAACTGAGCGAACCGGGCACCCATCCGCCTCCAAGGACTCGATCGAGCTCGGCGTCGCGGGTCGGAACCCGGCGCTCGGCGCTTCGGTCGACCTGGTCAAGGGTAAGTGCGCGGCTTTGGCCGGGAGCGACCCAAGCCTGCTCAGCGGGGGCCCCCCGTTCCACAACCTCTTCCACCAGGGTGTTCCACTCTCCGCAGCTGCGGCATTGGCCGGCCCACTGCGGGTAGTTGGTTCCGCAGGACTGACAAACAAACGCTTTTTTTAACTTGGCCATAGACGCTCCGCCAAGGTACGCACCCCGCGCGGCTTAGTCGTTTTTAAAACGGCTAAGTCCAATGAACCCAACGACGCCCGTAGACATCAACATCAGCGCTTGCGACGCGTGAACGAGGGTGGCAAATGCGAGGCCTTCGACGTATGGAATACTCAGCACCTCCAAGGCCTTGGCGACCAGGTAGTGGTAGGCGCCCACGCCTCCAGGAACCGGCACTACAACACCCAAACTGGCCGCCATCATCACGAACAAGCTTTCGTCGATCTGAATATTCTCAGTAGCTGGTAGGGCAAAAAAGCACACATAAACCATTAAAAAGTAGGCACCCCAGATGAACAGGGTATGGCCGAGGTAGGCCCACGGGTTGCGAAGGCGGGTGATGCTGGTAAAGCCGTGGGCAAGTCCGCGCAAAAAGGCCTGAACGCGCTGGCCCAAGGCCGTTTCAAAAAATCGGCGACGGCCGAACCAGGCAGCGAGTCCAAGGGTTAGGCTCAGAACCGGAATCCACGGAAAACCACCTTCGTCCTTCGACGGCGCGGACTGCGTGCTGGCGAGCAGCTCCTGCAGCTCGGGGTAGGTGAGCATCACGGTAATTCCGAGCAAAATGCTCATCATGATCAAGTCAATCAGGCGCTCAACGATGATCGTGCCGAGCAGCACGTCAACCGGGGTTTTGTCGCTCCGCCGAAGGGCGGTGGCCCGTGCCACTTCTCCGGCGCGCGGAAAAACCATGTTGATGAGGTAGCCAATTCCGATCGCGTGGGTTGCCCGCCACGCGGTGGTGGGGTAGCCCATAGAGTCGAGCACGAGCTTCCAACGCATTCCGCGCGAAATCACGGCTGCGTAACCAATGGCTACGCTGACGCCAAACCAATACAGCTTCGCGCGCCCCATTTCGCGGCCCACGGCTTCGAGGTCAACTCCGCGAAAGGCGAAGTACAGCAAGCCCGCTCCCAGCAAGGCAAAAAGCAGGGTTTTGAGCCAGCCGGGAATGCGCGGAATCTTCATAATCAAGCCCGCAAGCGGTTAGTCGGCTCTTCGGGAAAAAGTAGGGTGGGCTGAAACCTGCGGGCCTCGTCAGGGCTCATAGCAGCGTAGGCAATGATGATGATTACGTCGCCCTTTTGTACCCGGCGCGCGGCCGGTCCGTTCAGGGTGACTTCGCCGCTGCCCGCTGCACCCCGAATCACGTAGGTGTCAAAGCGTTCGCCGTTGTCGATGTTGACGATGGTAACTTTTTGGCCCTCAATTAGTTTGGCGGCGTCGATGAGGTCGCTGTCGAGGGTAATGCTGCCGATGTAGTGCAGTTCGGCGCCGGTAACCCGCACCCGGTGAATTTTGCTGTAAAGAACCTCGACGGTCATGGCCGGCAAAGGTACAACGGGGCGTTGTCGATGAGGCGGACTTCCCCAGCATAAACGGATATAAGCGTTTGAACGCTTCGGCCGTAGCTATCCACCGGCCGATCGGGGTCGGTTAGGGCCTGCAGATTGTCCGAAAAGACAAAATCAATGGCCTCAACCTTAAGCTGTTGCTCGCGCTCAATCTCTTTGCGGAGCTCGCGCTTTAGGGCCTTTGGCGGCACCGGGAACTCCGCCACCTCACGGGCCGCCCACTGGAGCGCGCGAAAAATCGCCGGGGCTGCTGCGCGCTGTTCCGCACTCAGAAGTCGGTTGCGCGAACTCATGGCCAAACCGTCGACCTCGCGAGTAGTTCGGCACGAAACAATCACTGGGGTTCCGCCCCTTAGTTCGGCGAGTCGACGGACCACCGCCACCTGCTGAAAATCCTTCAGCCCAAAGTAGGCTTTGTCGGGGCGGCAAGCCGCAAACAACCGGTCGACCACCGTGGCTACGCCTTGAAAATGACCGGGCCGCAACGCTCCCTCCAAGCGGGTATCGAGTCCGAGCAAGTCAAAATGCTCCGAAACCAAGCCCTGCGGATACAATTCTGCCACTTCGGGGAACCATACGGCTTGGGCCGACGACTGCGCGAGCGTCGCCAAATCGCCATCCTCGTCGCGCGGATAGCTCGACAAGTCCTCAGGGCGGTTAAACTGCGTGGGGTTGACAAAAATGCTCACGAGCACGCTTAACCCGTCTGAAGCAGCGCGGTCCACCAAGGCCATGTGGCCGGCGTGCAGCGCCCCCATCGTGGGCACTAGCGCCACATGCTTCTGTTCCGCCCGCCAGGCTTCGAGCTCTGAGCGGGTTTTTAAAACCTCAAGGGAATGCGTCAAAACATGCCAAAACTAGAGCGCCTCGCGAGAATTTCGTACCTTTGTTGGCCTTTTTTATTGGCACTATAAGACGAGATTATGGCAAAGCGGCGGATTTTATACATCTCTCACGAGATAAAGCCTTACTTCCCCGAAGGAGAATTGGCAGAAATGGCCTTGGCTTTCCCCAAGAAAATGAACGAGTTGGGGCATGAGATTCGCGCCTTTATGCCGCGTTTTGGAGTGATCAACGAACGCCGCCACCAGCTCCACGAAGTCATCCGCTTAAGCGGCATCAACGTGGTAATTAACGACTACGATCAGCCTTTGGTCATCAAAGTGGCATCCGTTCCTGGTGCGCGCATCCAGGTCTACTTTATCGACAACGAGGAGTACTTCAAACGCAAAGGAACGTGGGAAGACGCCCAAGGAGCGTTCTATGACGACAACGGCGCCCGCGCCCTGTTTTTTAGCAAGTCCATCATCGAAACCATTAAAAAACTGGGATGGCAGCCTGATGTGGTACACATTATGGGATGGATGTCTACCCCGCTGCCAGTGTACTTGCGCCAGTTTCACGCCGACGATCCGCATTTTGCTGGAACCAAGGTCGTGTACAGCTTGAGCGATAACGCATTTGAAGGTGCACTAGATCAAAGTCTTGAGCAGGGCATGGCGTTTGACGGAGTGAAGGACATGGATGCCTTCACCAAGCCTACCGCGGAGTCGCTGTACTGCGGAGCCGTGCGCAACGTAGACGCCGTGCTTCAAATGTCAGACGCCGCACCCGCCGCTGCGCTCAAGGCAGCTAAAGATGCAGGGGTTCCGGTCCACGACGGAAAAGCCTTTCTCGAGCAACCCGCCCTATTGGATGCCTTTTATGAGTCGCTTTTTGCGTAAGGCTTGGGGTTTTAGCGGAGCAGCGGTGCTGCTCAGTACCCTACTGGTCACAGGTTGCGAAAAGTCCAACGGCGAAGTCGGAATCGACTTTGTCGACCAAAGCGCCCTGGCGTTTGGATCAAAAAAGGCAGTCGCCATTCGTTCGTGGACCGAAGAATACGATTCGCTCATCACTCTGCGGCCCAACAGCTTGGTTGTGGGCAGCTACCAAGATCCTGTTTTTGGCCGACCCACGGCAGCGTTTGCGACCCAGGTAATTCTCACCGCGGTCGCCCCGCAGTTTGGAACCAATGCCACGGTCGACTCGGTATTCATGATTCTGCCCTACACCGGTTGGTACGGCGACACCTCGGCCGCGTTCAGCGTGAAGGTGCACCGCAGCGCGGTTCCGCTCACGGACTCTGTGTACTATGGGTTCAGTCCGCTCACCCCGGGTCTACCGCTGTGCGATACGACGGTTCGGCCCGATGCTTTGATAAAAACGTTGAAAACGGGAATTCGCTCGGGTAAGCCTGCTTTGGCGCTCCGGTTAGATGCGGCGCGCATGCAGCAATGGATCGTCGACGAGGCGATGGCGCGACCCGGAAATTTTTCGAGCAATTCGGCGTTCATCGAGTACTTCAGGGGACTGATCGTTTCGGGCACCGAACAGAACGAGGCCATGTACCAGTTTAATTCGGGCGACGCGGCGGCGCGGATCCGCATTTACTACACCAACGACAGCATTCGAAACGATACGTCGGCGGCCGGCAAGGACTACGGCTTGTTTCAGCTCGCCCTTTCGTCGGGGGTGCAGAGCTTCAACCGCATCACGATAGATCGCAGTGCGGCCAGTTTCGATTTAGCCGATCAAGACACGGCCCTTGGAGAATCGACGACCTACATTCAGGGCATGGGCGGAGCGGTCACCGTACTGCGCCTCGACGGACTCAAAGCCTTAGTTGACAGCGGCTACGTCGTGAACTACGCCGAGCTTGTCGTTCCGGTGCGCGAGGGGTCGAATGTGCGCTACGCTACTCCGGCTTCGTTGAGCATTTTACAGGTCAATGGTTCCACGAAAACGCTCATTCGTGACTACCTCCGCGGCAACCCCGGAGGCAACTTCACGGCTACCGGTGTGCTCCGCAAGGGCGCGTACCGCTTCGTCGTAACCCGCCACGTGCAGGATTTACTTCGCTTCGGCGACACCGCGAGCTTCAAGATGATGCTCGTTCCCGAGCGCATGGCTTCGTCTCCCGCCCGCGCCGTGCTGCACGGCAGCGCCGACGCAGTCGAGCCGTTGTCGTTAAATTTGTGGTACACCAAACCAAACTAACTCGCCTATGTGCGGCATTGTCGGCTACATCGGGCCACGCGAAGCGTACCCGATCCTCATTCAAGGTCTAAAGCGTTTAGAATACCGCGGATACGATTCCGCCGGCGTTGCCTTATCCAACGGACGCTTGGACGTCTTCAAAAAAATGGGCAAGGTTTCGGCCCTTGAAGCGGTTGCGGACGGTGAACGTCCGCACGCCACCCTCGGAATCGGGCACACCCGCTGGGCCACCCACGGCGAACCCTCAGACCGCAACGCCCACCCGCACACCTCGAATTCGGGCCGACTGGTGATCGTACACAACGGAATCATCGAGAACTACGCCCAGCTGAAAGAACTTTTGGCCAAGAAAGGCTACACGTTTTCGAGCGACACCGATACCGAGGTGCTCGTGAATTTCATCGAGTACATCCAAAACGAAGAGAAGGTTAACCTTCAGCAGGCCGTACGCCTGGCCCTCAACGAGGTCGTAGGCGCCTACGCCATCGTGGTCATGAGCACCGAAGAGCCCGACCAAATGGTCGTCGGCCGCCTCGGTTCTCCGCTCGTGCTCGGCTTGGGCGACAACGAGTTTTTTGTCGGAAGCGACGCGACTCCCTTCATTGACTCGACCAAGAAGGTGATTTACCTCGAAGAAGGCGAAATGGCCGTGGTGCAGCGCACCGGCGTCGTAGTGCGCAAAATCGCCAACGATTTGCCGGTGGATAGCGTCATTCACCAGCTGCAGCTCGACCTGGCCGCCATTGAAAAGGGCGGATTTGATCACTTCATGATCAAAGAAATCTTTGAGCAGCCAAAGTCGATTCTCGACACGGTGCGCGGACGTCTGAATTTCAAAACGGGCGAGGTAAAAATGGCCGGCCTGGACGCCATCAGCGACAAGCTGCTCAACGCCCAGCGCATTTTGGTCATTGGCTGCGGAACCTCGTGGCATGCCGGACTCGTCGGCGAATACCTTATCGAGGACCTGGCCCGTGTGCCTGTTGAGGTTGAATACGGAAGCGAGTTCCGATACCGAAACCCCATTATTGGACCCAACGACGTAGTAATCGCCGTGTCGCAATCGGGCGAAACCGCTGATACGCTTGCCGCCATCAAAATGGCTAAGTCCCACGGCGCCACCGTCTTCGGGATTTGCAACGTCGTCGGCTCGTCCATCGCCCGCGAAACCCACGCTGGTGCCTATACCCATGCTGGCCCCGAAATTGGAGTGGCCTCCACAAAGGCATTTACCGCCCAAGTGACCGTGTTTACCCTGCTCGCGATGTGGCTCGGCCAAAAGAAGGGGGGAATGACCCCCGAGCGCGCCGCCGAACTGGCTCGCGAGCTCGAGGCAATCCCCGCCAAGATCGAGTCCATGCTCAAGCTTGATGGCCAGATTCGGGAGATTTCAAAAACCATGGTCGACGCGACTAACGCGTTGTTTTTGGGTCGCGGCTACAACTTCCCTGTAGCCCTTGAAGGCGCATTGAAGCTCAAGGAAATAAGCTACATCCACGCTGAGGGATACCCGGCGGCCGAAATGAAGCACGGTCCTATCGCCCTCATCGACGAGCAAATGCCCGTTGTTGTCGTGGCCCCATTTGGCGAGCTTTATGAGAAACTTGTGAGCAACGTGCAAGAAGTGAAGGCCCGCAAAGGCCGCATTTATGCCATTACTGGTGAGGGCAGCGATGCCATTGCCGCGGTGAGCGACGAGTTGATTTCCATCCCGTCTACCGACGAAGCACTTTCGCCCTTGCTCACCACCGTTCCGCTTCAGTTGTTAAGCTACCACGTGGCCGTCCTCCGCGGGTGCAATGTCGACCAACCGCGCAACCTGGCTAAGAGCGTTACGGTGGAGTAGGCTTGAGGCTCGGGCGCCTTGCCTCGATTAGGCAAACCAAAAAAGGGGGGCAATCGCCCCCCTTTTTTATTAACGGTCTAGAGGACTAAATCCGGTACACCCCACTAATACCGATGGATTGGCCTGAAAGCGTTAACTGAGTTACAGGCACTTGCCAACTTCCATTGGATTTATTGTACCAAACGGATGCAGTAGGCGCAAGCTCCACAGCAACCGTCCAACGGGGTTTGATTCGGTAGCGAAAACCATATAATAAACTCGCTGCCGGACCACCGTTGAAGAAATCTCCATTACTGCTTGTATATCTGCCAAGGCTGCCGCCGAGCTCTAGGCCCCAATAGCCCGAAAGGGCACGTTTGGGTCGATTTACACGCTCCAGGCCAAACATTGCGTTTGCATTCATCCAAAAGCTGGAATTGGGATCGCTGTGCGAGTAGTTGATCGAATTCTGGCCGGTCCGGAACCGAAATGTATAGCGGCCCGTGCCCGGTTCGCCGAGCGCTTTGCGCGGACTCATCTTCACCATCAAGTTGTAGTTGACGAAGGTGCCAAACATGCCCCCTTGGGGCGGTGGGGTGCGGAGTCCAATTTGGGTTTCCCAGCGGTTTTGAGCAGACGCCGAAAGGGCAAAAAGAAGAAAGGCAGCAGTTGCGGTGCGGAACATGGTAGTTAAGTTTAGCGTAAAGATGCGGCAGTCCCTGAAAAGGTTGCACCCTCAGCCTACCTTTGGGGGGTGAAATCGGCGATTTACCCCAATTTGGTGGTGGGCGGTGCGCCTAAGTGCGGAACCAGCAGCCTCTTTTTTTGGTTGGCGGCGCACCCCGAGGTGGCCTCGAGCCGCGAAAAAGAGACCTTTTTTTGGGCACCCGAGGTCAACCGCTTCAACGCAAAGTGCAATGCCATCGAGCACGGGCCGCAGGCCTACCCGTCGCTTTTTGCGCACACGGGCCACGCCAAGGTCCGCTTTGAGGCAACAGCGGCCTACATCTACTACGCGACAGCATGGGAGGGCCTAGCCTCGCTGCCCGAAAAGCCATTGGTGCTGTTCCTGCTCCGCGAGCCCGCGGCACGCACCCAGAGCCAGTTTTTGTTTGAAACCCACCGCACTGGGCGCGTCAACGGCAGTTTTGCGGACTACCTCAACGAGCCGCAAATTTTGAATCACGGACACTACATGCGCTACCTCGCCGAGTGGGAGGCGGCGCTAGGCCGCGAGAACATGGTGGTTTGGCAGTTTGAGCGGGTGATGCGCGATCCGCGGTCCGCCATGAAGCAGCTCGCCGTGCGCCTCGGTATTGACCCAGGTTTTTATGACCGCTACGATTTCGCGGTGCGCAACGAAACGGTGGCGATCAAGAGCAAAAAACTTCATCGCTTGGGGCTGCGGCTGCAGTCGATGATTCCGCTTGCCGTTCAGGATCTGCTGCTTCCGCTCTACCTTAAGCTCAACGGCGCGGGCCGACCGAAGGCCGACGCGGACCTCAAGGCCCAAACCACGGCGCTTAAGCCCCTCTTTGCGGCGTCCAACGCTGAACTGGCAGCGCGCTATCCCAACGATATTGATTTGGGCCTGTGGAACTGAGCGCTTCCGAACCTTTGGGGGAGGCTGGGGTTAAGCCTTCCGTGCGCCTTAGCCAACTTATTCAGCAGCTGCCGGGCTATGCCGGAATGCTGCGCGTGAACGGCGGCACCGTTCCGAATTCCTACGTATCGCTGCATCGACCGACGGGCAAGTACGTGCATCGGGTGCTGCTGCGGTTGGCGTCGCGCCTCCTGGAACACGGCGGGGTGCGCACCATTGGCCATGCGGGCGCCCCTGGACTTATTTTGGCTGAGCTCGACCCGCAGCGCGGCGCGAAGCAAATTCCGATCTGGCCCAAGGGTTACTCGGCCGTGGCTGCTAACGTTTTGGGCCATCCGGCGGTTCGCGACGCCGTTACGGTTCCGGCCGAACCCTTTATGGTGCTCGAACTCGACCCCTCGTGGACGTCGTTTGACGACTACCTCGGCGCGATGAAGACCAAGTACCGCACGCGGGCCAAGCGGGCATTGACGCTGTCGGCGCACTGCGAACAGTGCGAGTGCACTAACTGGCCCGATGGCGATTGGCTCAATTGGGCTGCAGAATTGCTTGGAAAGACCCTTGCCGACAAGATGATAGCCCTCCCTGAAGACCTCAGCGAGCTGCTTGCGGCCTTCAAAGGCGTGTACGGCGCTGATTTTCATGTGTTGGGCTACCGCCACGACGGTCGCTGGGTCGGATTCATTACGGCGCTCCGCGAAGGCCAAACGCTTTATGCACTTCACATGGGTTTTGAGCCCGATTTTGCTCGGGAAGCGCAGTTTTACCAGCGGAGTATGATGGACGTGGTATCGCTCGGAATCCGACTTGGCGTCGCGCACGTCAACATGGGTCGAACGGCTAGCGAAATCAAAAGCACCCTGGGGGCCAAGCCCTTGAAAAACAGCTTTGTCTTCATGACTACGTGCTGGTGGATGCGCTGGCTGGTGGCCGGCTACCGCCGGTGGGGGCTGCGGCTTCCGAACTACGAGCTGCGGTCGCCCTTCAAAGGCGACGGCACCGATTGAAGGCCGATCCCGACTACAGCTCCAAAATGAACCCGATCGTCGGCAGCGTGCGGCCAGTATCGCTGCGAAGCAACTGCATCGCGTAGCGCGTCGGATCGTTCGGGTCCACTACGGGCTGCTTGCTGCTGGGGTCCCGTACCACGGTGAGGTAGGGCATCAACGGATAATCGTTGGAACCCAAATTTTGCAGGTCGAGGTACCACGTAATGCTGTAGTTTTTGCGCGCCGTCACCTTGTCAATGCGGAAGTCGATTTGGCTAAAATTCGCCAGTCGCTCGCTGTTCACCTGAGAATATTCAAAAATTCCGCGCTGAAGGCGGTCCCAGTTAGCCCGCACCGAAGATGTCGCCGCGTCAAATGGCGTGAACGGGGTTCCGCTCGAATAACGGGCCTTGACCCCCATCTGCCAGCCCTTGCCCCAGACGCGGCCGGCCGTCACCGAACCGCTGTGGCGGGTGTCCCAAACCGAGGGCGCCCAACCGCCAGAAGCAGTCAGAAATTCTGATTTGCCGTAGTGGTACGAGGCCATCCACCAGTACTTGCCCTTGAGTTTTTGCTGCAAAAACACCTCGAGGCCGTATGCGCGCCCCTCGCTGGTCGGGGTTGAAGCTTGGTCTCCCACGGCCACATAGGCTCCGATGGCGTTGGCGTAGCTGATTCGGTCCTGAGCCAAAAAAGGGTACCGCGAGTAGCCCTTGTAGTAGCCCTCGATGCTAACCCGGTAGGTTTGTCCGTTCTGGTATTCTACACCGCCGGCAAGCTGCTGCACCAAAGCGCTGGCGAGGTCCTTCTGGCGACCTTGGGCGGAGTTGGCCGCCTGGACAATCGCCGGCGGAAGCTGGCTGTACTGCCCCACGTTGGCGTTGGCCGTCCAGCGTTCGCTCAGCAGGTAGCGCAGGGCCAAGCGCGGAGACAAATTGTTCATCGGGTTGGCCGTCGAAGCGGAGCGCTGAGCGGCATCGGCGCGCAGGCCAAGGGTCGCAGTCAAGCGCGAGCCGATAGGTTGCGACCACGTGGCAAAAACAGCAGCGCTCCCGTATGCTGAAGTGTCGGCCAGGTCGACGGTATCGATGCGGGTTCCGGTCCACCGCACGCTCCAAAGGTCGAGTGCGTAGGCACGGCGCTCGAGGCTGGCTCCGTAGCTGAGCTGTCCACCGCGCGGAAGCGGATTCTGGCGGCGTTCCACGCGCAGGCGCTGGTTGGTTTCGGTGCTTGCGTAGGCGAGCTGGCGGTCTGCTTCGAGGCCGGAGTTTTCGTTAAACTTCTCCGCCCGGTTGGCGATGCGGTCTTGGCTGAGCACGGCCGTCCACTGCCCGCGGTCGTCAAAGCTGCGGTAGCGGATTCCGCCCACTTCTGTGCGCTGGGTGCCCTCGGGAATGTACCCCACGTTGTACCGCAGTGCGTCTGAAGCTGAAGTGTCGGCGGGGTACAGCGTGTAGCGGTCCCAGCCGCCCAAAGCGAGCAGGGTAAGATCGCGGCGCGCGTCAATTTGGCGGTGAACGCGAACTTGGGCGTCTTGGTAGGCCGGGAGCACCGGGATTTTAAACAACCTGAAATAGTACTGGCTAAACGAATTGCGCGCACTGGCTGTGAAGCGGGTTTTTTTGCCTAGCGGACCCTCCAAGGTGGCCCCGTAGTCCGTTTGGCCGAGGCTGACGCGCAGGCCCAAGCGATCGGAACGCCCGTTGCGACCCTCCATCGAAAGGGTGCCGCTGAGGACGTTGCCGTAGTTGCTACCAAACGCGCCCGACTGAAGTTCGGTGTTTTGAACGTGGTCTAGGTTGATCAGGCTCACGGCACCTCCGCTGGCGCCCTGGATCGAAAAGTGGTTGATCGTGGGCAGCTCGATGCCGTCAAAGCGGTAGGCGTTTTCGGAGGGCGATCCGCCACGCAGCGATATGGCGTACCCAAAGCTGGGTTTGGGCAAAATTCCGGGAAACGACTGAATCACCTTAGACAGGTCGAGCACAGCGCCCGGCATGCGCTGCATTTCGGCCCAACCAATGGCTTTAATGCTCAGCGGGGATTCGGGACTGCTCGCGAACGCGTCGGCGGTCACGACTACTTCGCCGAGGTTTTGCTGGGCTTCGATTTCGATGCGGAGTTCGTTGGGCTTCACCGCATTAATCCACAGCTCGTGTATGGTCTTTACGTACAAACCTTCGTCGCCCGTCACGGTGAGGTTGGCGAGGCCCGAGGGCAGGTTATCGAACCGGAATCGCCCCTCGGCGTCGGTGCGCGTCTGGAAGCGCTGAATGTTTGGGCTCGTGGTGAGGACCACGTCCCAGCCGGCGGCAGCGGCACCATTTTGAGCAAAAACAACGTGGCCGTTAAACTGGGCCTGGGCGCGCAGCCCTAGCGAAGTAGCGAGCAGTACCAATGCCCCAATCCAAAATTTCATGCGGCGAAATTACTTGGCGTTTATCAAGCAAAATACCCACAAAAGTCATGTTTTGCCCCGAGACGGTGGGCTACTGGTTGTACTGCGTCATCGCCACCGAGGCTCCCGCAAGCACAAAGGCTTCGAGCTGCTTGATGGCGCGTTCGATGCCGGGGGTCAGGAACTCCAGTTCTTCGGTGGTCCAGCGTCCGAGCACAAAATCGACCTGGTGGCCTTTGGGAAAGTGCTGGCCGATGCCAATGCGCTGCCGGGCGTAATCCTGGCGGCCGAGCGTGGCCTGAATGTCTTTGAGCCCGTTGTGGCCGCCGTCGGTACCCTTGAGCTTGAGGCGCACGTGGCCAACGGGCAGCGCGAGTTCGTCGACCACGACCACTAGGTTCTCGATCGGAACCTTTTCTTCTTCGAGCCAGTACCGAACGGCCTTACCGCTCAGGTTCATGAAGGTGCTGGGCTTGATCAGCACGATGCTCCGCCCCTTGAGGCTGAACTGTGCCCGCTCGCCGAGGCGAGAAATAGAAAAGGACGCCTTTTGGGCCGTAGCCCAGGCGTCCAGTAGGTCGAACCCAATGTTGTGGCGGGTACGGGCATATTCAGTGCCCGGATTACCCAGCCCCACCACGAGGAACTTTTTCATTTATTCTGCGCTTACCTCGGCAGGAGTTGCCTCTTCGGCACCTTCGTCGTCGGTATCGGCCACGGCATTGCGAGACAAAGCGATAGACACGACGACCGCGTTATCGGCATTCAAAATCTCGTAGGGCTTGCCCTTCTTGATTTCTGCAACGCGAATGGCTTGGCCAATACGCAATTCGGTGATGTCGTGCTCAATGGACGAAGGAAGGTCGTTAATAAGTCCTTTCACCTTTAGATTGCGAAGGGTAAACTTCATTTTACCGCCGCTGCGTACTCCGCGAGCGTTACCAGTCAAAATCATCGGAACCTGAATGGTTACTGGCTTGCCTTCAAGTACTTGAATGAAGTCAACGTGGGTCAACGAGTCATTCAGCACATGAAACTGCATGTCTTGAATTACCGCAATGAAGGTTTTTCCCTCGATCTCAATCGAAGCCATGCGGGCTTCGGCCGTGTAGACCAGGTCACGGAACGCGAGGGTAGGGGCGTAGAAGTGAACGGGGTGGTCACCTCCGTACATCACGCAGGGAACTTGGCCCTGTTCACGGAGCTGCTTGGCGTACTTGGTGCCCAAATCGGTACGGACGGTGCCTTGGAGAGTTACGGATTGCATGGCTTAAGAAATCGAGGTTTAGAACAAAAAGTGGTCGCTGATGGACTCGTTGGATTGGACTTTGCGCATCACCGCGGCAAACAAGGGTGCTACGCTTAGGGTGCGGATTTTATCGCTGTTCCGCTTCAGGGGTATGGTGTCGGTTATGACGAGTTCTGTGAGGGCTGAGGCCTCAATGCGCTCGATCGCGTTGCCCGAAAGCACGCCGTGGGTGCAGTAGGCGCGCACCGACTTGGCGCCCTCGTCCATGAGCATGTCGGCGGCTTTGGTAAGGGTGCCAGCCGTGTCGACCATGTCATCGATCAAAATGACGTGGCGGTCGTTCACATCACCGATGACGGTCATTTTGTCGACCACGTTGGCCTTCTTGCGCTGCTTGTAGCAAATCACCACGTCGGCTCCGAGTTGGTTGCCGTAGGCTGAGGCGCGCTTTGAGCCACCTACGTCGGGCGAAGCAATGGTCAGGTTTTCGAGCCCGAGCGCTTCGATGTCGGGAATGAAAATCGAACTGCTGTAGAGATGGTCGACTGGAATCTCAAAAAATCCTTGAATCTGGTCGGCGTGCAGGTCCATGGTCATCACACGCGTCGCTCCGGCAGCTTCGAGCAGTTTGGCCACAAGCTTACTTGTGATCGGCACGCGCGGCTTGTCTTTGCGGTCTTGGCGGGCATAACCGAAGTAGGGAATCACTGCTGTAATATGGCGGGCCGAGGCGCGTTTTGCCGCATCAATCATCTGAAGCAGCTCAAACAAGTTCTCGGCCGAGGGCATCGTGCTTTGAATGAGGAACACGCGGCTTCCGCGCACCGACTCCTCAAACCACAGCACGTATTCGCCGTCGCTAAAGGGCTGCATCGCAACTTTGCCCATAGGCGACCCGTACTCGTGCGCAATTGCTTGAGCGAGTGAGGCGGTAGCGTTTCCAGCAAAGAGGTTAGCCTTCGGTTGCATCAGAGATTTCTTCAGGGGGTGCAAATGTACGAATTTCTTGTGTACTTTTGCCTTCCCTTGCCCAGGTGGCGGAATTGGTAGACGCGCACGACTCAAACTCGTGTTCCCCTGGAGTGCGGGTTCGATTCCCGCCCTGGGCACAAGGACCCCTCTTAGCTTATGGCTAATTCAAAAACCGCGAAGTACGACGCAGCCTATCTGCGAATGGCGGCCGAGTGGTCAAAGCTTTCCTATTGCCAGCGCCGCCAAGTGGGTGCGCTCATTGTCAAGGGCCGTAGCATTATCTCTGACGGATACAACGGCACGCCCAGCGGTTTTGAAAACTTCTGCGAAGACGAAGACGGGTACACCAAGTGGTACGTGCTTCACGCCGAAGCAAATGCGATCCTGAAAGTTGCTTCAACCACGCAGTCGTGCGAAGGGGCAACCCTTTACCTCACCATGTCTCCGTGCCGCGAGTGCAGCAAGCTGATTCACCAGTCGGGAATTCGTCGCGTGGTGTACGCAACCGAATACAAAGACCTTTCGGGCGTCGACTTCCTGCGCAAGGCAGGTGTAGAGGTGGAACTCGTTAGTTTGTAACGGGTAACTCGCTTCTAGGCGCTTGTTTCGGGTGTGCCCGAAGCCCGCACGGTCAAAACCAATGCCTTGTTAGCTAGCAACCAGCAGCTAGCAACCAGCAGCCAGCAACCAGCAGCCAGCAACCAGCAGCACGAAACTAAAAGCCAAAAAAAAGCCACCCTCCCGGATGGCTTCTCTCTTTAGAGCTCTAGAGAAAAATTACTCAGCAGCAGCCTCTTCGCCTTCAGCAGCAACCTCTTCGGTAGCAGCAGCAGCGGTGGTGTCTTCAGTAACTACCTCTTCAACCACAGTCGTGTCAACGGTCTCTTCAACAACTGCTTCTTCAGCGGCGTTGTTGCAAGCGGCGAAAGCAACGAGGGCCAGGGCGCTCAGAAAAAAGCTTACTTTTTTCATTTTGGGTTTTGGTTTTTAATTGTTTAGGACTTCGAAATCCACTGCAAAGGTAGTGCAATTTTTAAGTATTGCAAGAGATTACACTTAAATCAGTTTTTTTAAAAGTGAAGTCATCGATACTGATTCTTGCAAGTTGGACCTTAAGTCTTTGATATTCAGACGAATTTGCTTCATGCTGTCGCGGTCTCGGAGGGTGACCGTTTCGTCAACTAAAGATTGATGGTCTATGGTTACACAGTACGGAGTGCCCACGGCGTCTTGCCTGCGGTAGCGTTTGCCGATCGCATCTTTCTCGTCGACGGCTACCTGGAAGTCCCACCGCAGCTCATTGTAAACCGTTTGGGCAAGTTCGGGAAGTCCGTCTTTTTTGAGAAGCGGCAAAATGGCCACCTGCGTTGGCGCTACCGCATACGGAAGGCGAAGGACCGTGCGTGAAGAGCCGTCCTCCAGAACCTCTTCATCTAAGGCGGTGGCAAGCACGGCCAAGAACAGGCGGTCGAGGCCTACTGAGGTCTCCACAACGTATGGCGTGTAAGACTCGTTGGTTTCGGGATCGAAGTACTGCACTTTGCGGCCAGAAAACTCCTCGTGGCGGCTCAAATCAAAGTCGGTGCGCGAGTGGATCCCTTCGAGCTCCTTAAATCCGAACGGAAACTGAAACTCAATGTCGGCGGCCGCATTGGCGTAGTGGGCGAGCTTCTCGTGGTCGTGAAAGCGGTAGCGGTCGGCGCCGAGTCCGAGCGCGAGGTGCCACTGCATGCGGGCGTGCTTCCAGTGGGCGTACCATTCCATTTCGCTGCCAGGGCGAACGAAGTACTGCATTTCCATCTGCTCGAACTCGCGCATTCGGAAGATGAATTGGCGGGCCACGATTTCGTTGCGAAACGCCTTACCCGTTTGCGCAATGCCAAACGGAAGCTTCATGCGCCCGGTCTTTTGCACGTTGAGGAAGTTCACGAAGATGCCTTGAGCCGTTTCGGGGCGCAGATAGAGGTCGCTGGCGTCTTCAGCTACCGACCCCATTTTGGTCGCAAACATCAAATTGAACTGACGCAGTTCGGTCCAGTTTGCGCTGCCGCTCACCGGGCAGGTGATTTTTTCGTCGATCAGAACTTGGCGCGCCTCGGCAAAGTCGCCGGCCTCAAGGGCTTTGTTGAAGCGCGTGAGCACGGCATCAGCCTTGCTGAGGTACTCGACGACGCGCGGATTGGTGCTGCGGTACATCGCCTCGTCAAAGGCGGCACCGAAGCGCTCCTTGGCCTTTTCCACTTCTTTGTCGGCCTTTTGGCGCAGCTTTTCGGCGTAGTCTTCGACGAGCACGTCGGCACGGTAGCGCTTCTTGCTGTCCTTGTTGTCGATCATCGGGTCGTTGAAGGCGTCGACGTGTCCGCTCGCCTTCCAAACCGTGGGGTGCATAAAAATGGCGGAATCCAATCCGACCACGTTGCCTTGAAGCTGCACCATGGCCTTCCACCAGTAGGTGCGGAGGTTGTTTTTGAGCAGTACGCCATTTTGGCCGTAGTCGTACACGGCGCTGAGGCCGTCGTAGAGTTCGCTCGACTGAAAAATGAAACCGTATTCTTTGGCGTGCGCAATGACGCGCTTAAATGCTTCTTCGGGGCTGATATTGGACATGGCGGAACTTACGATAAAAGGTTGGGCAAGTTGCGGGTAAACAGCTTGACGGAGATGGCGAGCAAAATGATTCCGAACACTTTGCGGAGTACGCTGATGCCGTTTTTACCCAAAATCTGCTCGAGATGCCGGGTGGTTTTGAGCACCACATAAACGAGCACCGAATTGATGAGGATTCCGGCGATGATGTTGATCGTTTGAAATTCCGAACGAATAGAAATTAAGGTCGTTAGGGTCCCGGCACCGGCGATGAGCGGAAACGCGATGGGCACGATGCTGGCCGATTCCGGTTCCGCCTCTTTGTAGATGCGCACCCCCAAAATCATTTCGAGGGCGAGAAAAAACAGGACCAGCGAGCCGGCGACGGCAAACGAGGCGATGTCAACGCCAAAGAGTTTGAGGATTCCCTCGCCCACAAAAAGGAAGAGGATCATGATGACGGTGGCCGCAAGCGTGGCTTTTTCGCTTTGAATGTGGCCGACGCGGTTGCGCAGCGAAATGATTACGGGAATGCTTCCGATGATGTCGATCACCGCGAAGAGGACCATGGTAACGCTGAGGATTTCTGAAAAATTCACGACGGGGCAAAGGTAGTGTGCTGCCGCCGGAGCGGCTACTTTTGTGCCCGTGATCGCCATTGGGAATACGTTAGCCTCAGATGAAGTTTTTTCGCACGCCTTTATGTGCGACCTCAGCAAGTGCCACGGAGCCTGCTGCGTTGAGGGCGACGCAGGAGCGCCGTTGCGCGAGGACGAGCTCGAAGTACTGGACCGTATTCGGCCCGCCGTGGCGCCCTATCTGCGGCCCGAGGGGCGGGCGGCCCTAGCGGACCAGGGGTCGTACGTGCGCGACACCGACGGCGAGTGGGTTACGCCGCTCGTCGATGGAAAGGAATGCGCTTATGTGGTGTTTAACGGCAAGACGTCGTACTGCGGTATTGAGCGGGCCTTTCGCGATGGAGTAGTTGATTGGCCCAAGCCGCTGTCTTGCCATTTGTACCCGATACGGGTGACTTCGTACCGGGCCTACGACGCCCTAAATGTGGACCACTGGAAGGTCTGCGCGCCCGCGTGCAGCCTAGGTTCGGAGCTAAAAGTACCTGTTTTTCGCTTTTTGAAAGATCCGCTCATAAGGGCCTATGGATCAGCATGGTACGAAGAAGCCGAACAGGTCCACAAAGCCCTAGCCCAGGAGGGTCGCAAGGCCTGAAGGCTTTGTTGAAAACTATAGTATAATGTTCAAATCTAAGTCTTGTCCCGAGGGCAAGAGTTTTCAACTTTTGTAACGCGCAAAACAGCCCCTCACGGTAAGCCAGCTCGCTTCGAAATGCTAATGTTTTGTTATTCAAGAGGATACGAAAAAAGAATTTGAACGATGAGCCACACTACGAACACTAACGAGCCGATTCTCAAGGAGAACCCAAACCGCTTTGTCCTCTTTCCCATTGAGCACAACGACATCTGGGAGATCTACAAGAAAGCTGAGGCGAGTTTCTGGACTGCTGAAGAAATTGACCTCCACCAAGACGTTACGGATTGGGATAATAAGCTAACCGAAGATGAGCGGTACTTCATCAAGCACATCTTAGCATTTTTTGCGGCCTCAGACGGCATTGTGAACGAAAACCTGGCCGAGAACTTTGTCAACGAGGTTCAGTACACCGAGGCCAAGTTTTTTTATGGCTTTCAGATCATGATGGAGAACATCCACAGCGAAACCTACTCGCTGCTGATCGACACCTACGTGAAAGACCCGCAGGAGCGCCACCAGCTGTTCAATGCGATTGATACGTTTGAGGCCATCAAGAAGAAGGCTGACTGGGCCCTGCGTTGGATTCAGTCGCCCTCCTTTGCCGAGCGCTTGATCGCTTTTGCGGCGGTTGAAGGAATCTTCTTCAGCGGCGCGTTCTGCTCGATTTTCTGGATGAAGAAGCGCGGGCTAATGCCAGGCCTTACCTTCTCCAACGAGCTCATCAGCCGCGACGAAGGCATGCACTGCGACTTCGCCGTGCACCTGCACAACCACCACCTAATTAACAAGGTTCCCAAGGAGCGCATCACGCAAATCATCGTCGAGGCCCTCGACATCGAGCGCGAGTTCATTACCGAGTCGCTGCCGGTTGACCTGATCGGCATGAACAGCCGGTTGATGTCGCAGTACCTCGAGTTTGTGGCAGACCGTCTTCTTTCGGAGCTGGGCTGCGCCAAGGTGTACAACAAGGAGAATCCGTTTGACTTCATGGACATGATTTCGCTGGAGGGCAAGACGAACTTCTTTGAGAAGCGCGTTTCGGACTACCGAAAGGCGGGCGTGGGCACCGAGGTTGAGTCTAAGGCCGACACCTTCTCGTTTGATTCGGATTTCTAAGCACGCACCGAAATGATGCACGTTTTAAAGCGCGACGGCCGCAAAGAAGCCGTTAAGTTCGACAAGATCACCGCTCGCATTCAGAAGCTCTGCTACGGATTGAGCCCGTTGGTGGATCCCGTGGCCGTGGCCCTTCGCGTAATTGAAGGATTGTACGACGGGGTGACCACCAGCGAACTAGACAGCCTCGCCGCCGAAGTTGCCGCTTCGATGACCGTGCGCCACCCGGACTACGCTCATCTCGCAGCGAGAATTGCGGTGAGCAACCTTCACAAGAATACCGACAAGTCGTTTACTGAAACGATGCGGGCCATGCACCAGTACGTCAACCCCAAGACGAACCAAGCGGCCCCGCTCATCGCCGACGACGTGATGGAGCTTATCGAGAAGAACTCGGAGCTGCTCGATTCGACGGTGATCTACGACCGCGACTTTAGCTACGACTACTTTGGCTTCAAAACCTTGGAGCGCTCCTACCTGCTTCGCATGAACGGTCGCATTGCGGAGCGCCCACAGCAAATGCTGCTCCGCGTGTCGCTGGGTATTCACAATGACAACATTCAAGCAGCCATCGAGACGTACGACGGCATGTCGCGCGGCCTGTACACGCACGCTACGCCGACGCTGTTCAACGCCGGTACGCCTAAACCCCAGATGTCCAGCTGCTTCTTGCTGCAAATGGCCGACGACAGCATCGACGGCATCTACGATACCCTGAAGCAAACGGCTAAAATTTCTCAGAGCGCCGGCGGCATTGGTCTGAGCATTCACAATGTGCGCGCTACCGGATCCTACATCCGTGGCACGAACGGTACCTCGAACGGACTTATTCCGCTTTTGCGCGTGTTCAACGACACCGCCCGCTACGTCGACCAAGGCGGCGGCAAGCGCAAGGGCTCGTTTGCCGTTTACCTCGAGCCTTGGCACGCCGACATTTTTGACTTCCTTGACCTGAAAAAGAATACGGGTAAAGAAGAGCTGCGCGCCCGCGACCTCTTTTATGCCATGTGGATTTCAGATCTGTTCATGGAGCGCGTAGAGGCCGATGCCGAGTGGACCTTGATGTGCCCCAACGAGTGCCCCGGCCTCTACGACACCTACGGGGCCGCGTTCAAAGAGAAGTACGAAGGCTACGAACGCGCCGGCAAAGGCCGCCGAACGATTAAGGCCCGCGAGCTGTGGACTAAGATTTTGGAAAGCCAAATCGAGACGGGTACTCCGTACATGCTGTACAAGGATGCCGCCAACGAGAAGTCCAACCAAAAAAACCTGGGCACGATTCGCTCGTCCAACCTCTGCACCGAGATCCTCGAGTACACCGCCCCCGACGAGATTGCGGTGTGCAACTTGGCGTCGATTGCGTTGCCGAAGTACGTGGACAACGGCGCGTTTGACCACCAAATGCTGTACGACGTCACCTACAAGGTTACCTGCAACCTCAATGACGTCATCGACCAGAACTACTATCCGGTGCCTGAGGCGCGGAACTCCAACATGCGCCACCGCCCGGTGGGACTGGGCGTTCAGGGCTTGGCCGACGCCTTCATCAAGCTTCGCCTGCCGTTCACTTCGCCCGAAGCGCGTCAGCTGAACAAGGATATTTTTGAGACGATCTACTTCGCCGCGGTGACCGCCTCGTGCGACATGGCCAAGAAAGACGGCGCCTACGAAACCTTCAAGGGCTCGCCCATCAGCGAAGGCAAGTTTCAGTTCAACCTCTGGGGCGTAAGCGAAGAGGAGCTCAGCGGACGCTGGGATTGGAAGGCACTTCGCAAGGAGGTTATGAAGCATGGGGTGCGCAACTCCCTGCTTGTGGCTCCGATGCCTACAGCCTCGACGTCGCAGATCCTGGGCAACAACGAGTGCTTTGAGCCGTATACGAGCAACCTGTACACGCGCCGCGTGCTTTCTGGCGAGTTCATCGTCGTCAACAAGCACTTGCTGGTCGACCTGGTGAAGCTCGGCTTGTGGAACGACGATCTGAAAAACGCCATCATGGCCAACAACGGGTCAATACAAGCCATTGACGGTATTCCCGACAACATCAAGGAACTGTACAAGACCGTGTGGGAGCTCTCGATGCGCGACATTATCGACATGGCTGCCGACCGCGGACTCTTCATCGACCAGTCGCAATCGCTTAACCTATTTGTGGAATCGCCCAATATGGGCAAGTTGACGTCGATGCACTTCTACGCATGGAAGAAGGGCCTCAAGACGGGTATGTACTACCTCCGCACCAAAGCGGCCTCAGCGGCCATCAAGTTTACCGTGAAGAAGCGCGGTGAATCAGCGCTTGCCGAAGAGGTTTTCAGCGAAGTGGACCAAATCAAGCAGCAGCAAGAGGCACTGGCCGCCATGGACACCCCCGAGGTCAAGGTTTACAGCGCCGAAGAGGCGTTGGCCTGCTCGTTGGACAATCCAGAAGCCTGCGAGGCCTGCGGTTCTTAGCGAGAGTTTTGCAATAATTGCCAAAAATGCCAGCCTTGTGCGGGCATTTTTATATAACCTTAAACATTGGTTTTTAGGAATTTGTGTACCTTATGAGCACAAAATCCTAAGCCATGACCAGAGAACGCTCTACCCGCCACGACGTGGATGAAGTCCGCGAACGGCACCGCCATGAAGAAGAGGAGCATGACAAGGCAGCAACGACTACGCAAATAGTTGTGCTGGTGGTCATTCTCGGAATAGTGGGAAGTTTGGCCTACTACTTGAGCTCCTAGGGCCTCGAACGTACCTTCGCTTCGCATGAAGCGTTGGACAACTTGGCTTGGCGGTGGCCTAGGATGGGCCTTGGGCGGACCCGTGGGTGCGCTATTGGGCGCCGCGGTCGGCAACGCGCTTTCAGACTTTTGGTCAAAGGACAACGAGGGCGGGGCCGTTCCGAGTTCTGAACGTGACTTTCACGCATCGCTTCTAGTGTTGGCCTCGATGGTAATTAAGGCCGACGGCAAGGTTGACGAGCGCGAACTGAGCTTTGTGCGCGAGCAGTTTCGCCAGTGGTTTGGCGTGGAGCGGGCCAACGAGGCCTTTTCGTTTTTTAAGAAGGTAGTCCAGGAACAGCCCGCACTTACCACGGTGTGTGCCGAGGTGCGGCGCCACATGAGCCTCCAAGGACGCATTCAAATTGTAGGGTTTCTGTTTGCGTTGGCTTATGCCGACGGAGAACTCCAGGCCTCGGAGCGCCAGGTGATCGCCCGAATCGCGCAGTACTTGGGGCTTAACCAGCACGATTTCAACCGCCAGGAGCTGCTCCACCGCCCCACGGTTCAGCGAATAGACCCATACGAGGTTTTGGGGCTTACGGCTGCGGCCACCGACGCCGAGGTGAAGTCCGCCTACCGCAAATTGGTTAAAAAGTACCACCCCGACGCGCTTCAGGGCATGGGCGAAGATGTGGTAAAGGAGGCGGAATCAACGTTTCGCCAAATTCAAGCGGCCTACGAAGAACTTTGTGCTGCTCGCGGAATTAAGTAGGTATGGACTTCCGCGACCCCATTCGTACCGAACTGGCTCAGTTCAACCGCGACTTCCCCAAGGCGTTCAGCTCTAAGGTTGCGCTCCTGGACCTGATTTTGCGCTACATCGTGCGCCAAAAGGGCAAGCAATTGCGCCCTTCGCTAGTGTTTCTAGTAGCCAAAGCGCACGGTGCGGTCGGCGAACGGAGCTTTCGCGCTGCAACCCTCGTGGAGCTGATGCACACCGCCACCCTGGTTCACGACGACGTGGTCGACGAATCGGCCGTGCGCCGTTCCATGTTCTCGATCAGTGCGCTGTGGAAGAACAAAATTGCCGTGCTTGTCGGTGACTACATGCTTTCGCGGGTGCTGCTGCTCGCGGTAGAAGCGGGCGACCACGACTTGCTTCGCACGGTGAGCACGGCGGTTCGGGCCATGAGCGAGGGCGAACTCCTTCAAATCGAAAAGGCCCGCCGGTTGGACATCGACGAGTCCGTGTACTACGACATCATTCAAAAAAAGACGGCCTCACTGATGGCTACTTGCTGCGCGGCGGGAGCCGAATCGGTGGGCGCCGACGAAGCGACGGTCCGCCAGGCCTCAGAATTTGGAAACGCGTTAGGTATGGCGTTTCAGATCCAGGACGACTTACTCGACTACCAGGCCTACGGCCAAAGCGGAAAGCCCGCGGGCATCGACGTGCGGGAGCAAAAAATGACCCTTCCGCTGATTTTTGCCCTGCAGCGGGCTGACGCGTCGACCAAGCGCGAACTCATGCGCATTGTCCGCCGAAAGGCCAACGACCCGGACCGAATTCGCACCCTGATGACCGAGGTAGCCGCCCTGGGGGGGCTGCATTACGCGCGGGAGCGCCGCGATGCCTTTCTGGACGAGGCGCGCGGAATCCTAGCAAATTTCCCAGCGGGCGAAGCGCGAACGGCGCTCGAAGTTTTGGTTGATTTTGTGGGCCAGCGGGCCAAATAATTCCTACCTTCATTCGTCCCATGGGACTCATTTCACCCGCCACTGTTGACCGAATTCTCGATGCCGCACGCATTGAAGAGGTGGTTGGTGAGTTTGTAACCCTCAAGCGCAGCGGGGGCAGCTTTCGCGGACTGAGTCCGTTCACCCAAGAGAAGACGCCGTCGTTTTATGTTGTTCCGTCCAAGGGAATTTTCAAGTGCTTTTCGTCGGGCAAAGGGGGTTCGGTGGTCACCTTTTTGATGGAGCACGAGCAGCTCTCCTACCCCGACGCGCTGCGCTGGCTCGCCAAAAAGTACCAAATCGAAATCGAGGAAGAAGAAACTTCGCCGGAACAGGATGCCGTGCGCGACCGCCGCGAGAGCATGTTTGCCCTCAACGCCTTTGCGCTCAAGCAGTTTAGCGAGTGGATGTGGAACGACGACCACGGCCGTGCCGTGGGCCTTGCCTACTTCAGGGAGCGCGGTTTTACCGACGAGACCCTGCGCAAGTTTGAGCTCGGTTTTCACCTCGAGGGCCGCGACACCTTTGCGAAGGCCGCAGCTACGGCGGGCTACCAGGCTGAATTTCTTGAAGCCACCGGGCTGTGCATTAAGCGCGATTCGGGCGAACTCATCGACCGCTTTTGGGGCCGAGCGATGTTTCCGATTCATTCGCTGAGCGGCCGGGTCGTGGGCTTTGGCGGACGGGTACTGCGCAGCGACGCCAAAACGGCCAAGTACCTCAACAGTCCCGAGTCAGACATTTACCACAAGTCCCAGGTTTTGTATGGCCTTTTTCAGGCCAAGCAAGCGATAAGTCGTTCCAACAAAGTTTACCTCGTCGAGGGCTACACCGACGTTATCAGCATGCATCAGGCGGGCGTGCATAACGTGGTTTCGTCGAGCGGAACCGCCCTGACGCTCGAACAAATTCGCTTAGTTAAGCGCTTGACCGAGCACGTTACCCTGCTCTACGACGGCGACAAGGCAGGGATTCGCGCGTCGTTTCGCGGCATTGATTTGCTGCTCGAAGAAGGACTTTATGTGCGCGCTGTGCCCTTGCCGGCAGGCGAAGATCCCGATTCGCTCGCCCGATCGATGGACGCCGAGTCGCTCAACGCCTTCCTCACGGAGCACGAGGTGGATTTCATGCAGTTCAAGGTCGAAGCCCTGACCGACGAGGGCGCGGCCCAAGACCCGATTCGCCGGGCCGAAGTGGTGCGCGACATAGTGCAGTCCGTCGCCAAAATTCCCAACGCCATCCTGCGCGAAGTGTACCTGCGCGACAGCGCCCAGCGCTTGGGCATCGACGAGCGCAACCTGCACGCCGAGATGGAGCGGATTCGGGGCGCCGAGCTCAAAAACGCCAGCCAGCGGCGCCCCGAACGCGACCCCTACGAAGACCCCACTCCGCCCGAAATGCAGGTGCAGCGGCCGCAGGCTCCGCGACCCATGGCCGTCGAAGACGCCCTGGTCCGCGTGCTGCTGCAGCACGGAAGCGACCGCGTCAAATGGACCGGCCCCGACGGGCTCGAACACGAAGACGCCGCTGCCGCACTCATCCTCGACGACTTGAGTGCCGACGAACTGGCGTTTGGCCACGAACCCTACCAGCGCATTTACCACGAGATGCTCGCGGTGTGGTCGGCCGAAGAACGCATTTTGGGACCCGAGCACTTCGTGCGCCACGAGGACCCGAACTTGGCCTCAACCGCCGCCGAGTGCCTGACAGAGCGCCACCAGCTCGCCGACTGGTCGCGCAAAAGCATCTACATCGGCTCCATCGAAGACCAGCTCTCGAACCACGTGCACGAGTGCCTGCTCCGCTTTAAAGAGCACCGCTTAGAGGACCGCATTCGCGAGGCGGTAGCAGCCCTCTCTGCCCTCACAGACCCGTTGGAGCGCGAGGCCAAGCTCAGCGAATTTGTGCGCATCCAAGCCCTGCGCAACGCCTTGCGGGCTGAGCTCCAGCGCGTGGTATGATGGTTGTACCTTGGTCGTCATGAATGCATTTAACCGCCCTTCGTGGGGTGTTCGACTCATCGCCCGCACCTTGGCGGCCTTTGCGACGGCGTGGATTCTTCCGAGCGTAGACCTCGATAAGTTTACCACGGCGATCTGGCTTTCGGTTGTGCTGGCCCTGCTGAACAGCACCGTCCGCCCCCTTTTGGTGCTGCTGACGATTCCCTTGACCGTCGTTTCGTTCGGACTATTTGTGCTGGTGATCAATGCCGGCGTAGTGCTTCTGGCGAGCGACTGGGTCGACGGCTTCACCGTGGGCGGATTTTGGTCCGCGCTGGCCTTTAGCGTCGTGTACTCGATCTTCTCAAGCATGCTCGAAGGTCAGTGGCGGATGCGCGTGGCTCGCATGAAAAACGGAGCCTAGCCCTGCCCAACGACGCCGCCGGCCACAATGTACTTGAGGACCTCCGCGGGCTTGCCGTGAAGCGGCTCGACGTAGGACTTGGGAACCACAAACAACTGCCCAGAAATGGCCAAGGAATGCGGAACGTACACGGCGATGAGCTCGCCGTCGTCGGCTCCGAGTTCAGCAAGTGCTTGATCGGTGACAAAGCCAACCCGGCGCACGCCTGAATCGGGGTGCAGCTTGAGGAGAACCGCCTGCTCAAACCCCTTCTTTTTGCCCGTCAGCGACTTCATCATGTCTTTGGCGGAGCTGTAGACCAGCTTTACCAACGGCAACTGCTCGAGCATGCGGTCAATCAGTTTGACCAGCGGAGAACGAACGGCAAAATTCCCTAAAAAACCGATAAGCGTGATTCCGACCAGCAGCGTCAGCAGCCCCAGGCCCGGAAGGTCAAAGGGAATCAACGAGTCGAGGGTATTCAGCGCCCAGTAGAGCACATACACGGTAAGGGCCAGCGGCGTGGTATACAGCAGACCTTGAACAAAGTAGTTGATGACGCGAGTTTTCATAACACGGGGTATTGGTGTCGTTGTTTTTTGGGAAGGCCGGCCACCACTAAGTTGTAGGACTGGCGAATCCAGCTGGCGACGGAGCGCGACGGAGCGCTTCCGTCAAGGCGCACGGCGCTCCAGTGCACGGGGCTCATGTGCGAAGCGCGTTCCAGGCAGGGGTATTCGGCCCGCAGGTCGTCGAGGATTTCGGGCGGAAACTTGAGCGCCATCCCCACGGGCTCGGGCTCGTCCAGCGGCAGGATGGCAAACATTTTACCCGCAACCTTTAGGACGAGATGTTCGGGCCCAAAGGGCATGGTCACTTCGGCGTGCGGAAGTTCGGCGGCGTAGGCAAGGGCTTCGTCTCGATTCACACCGCTAAAGTTCGCGAATTGGGTCCCAAAAATGAGCGCCAAAGTTCTGAATTTGATCGTTTTCGACGCGGATGCCTTCGGCTTCAAGCTGCTGCTGCATCGCCGTGAACCCGCCGAAGTGGCGCTTGCCCGTCAGCACACCAAGGCGGTTGACCACCCGATGCGCAGGCACGTCGGGCAGGCTGTGGGCCGCATTCATAGCGTAGCCGACGGTTCGGGCTCCACCCGCGCTGCCGAGGTAGCGGGCAATGGCACCGTAGCTGGTGACTCGGCCTTCGGGAATTTGGCGCACGACGGCGTAAACCCGCTGAAAAAAATCAGATTCTGGGGCGCTCACGCGAAGCGAAACTTGAGGTAGGTGATGGTCTTGCCCTTATCCATGAACAGCCGTTCGTAGTAGGTCTGGCTGGCAAAAGCCACGTGGTCGGGATAGGGTTCAAGCTGGCGGTAGACGTCGTGGTAGCTTTCGAGCACCTCGTGGCCTTGGAGCTCGAGAATTCCGTTCAGGTATCCGTGAAGAAATTCGCTGTCGGTCTTCAGGTGGAGCAGGCCGCCCGGCTTGAGAAGGCGACGGTAGCGGGCCAAAAACTCGGGGTTGACCATGCGGTGCTTGGCGCGCTGAAACTTGATTTGGGGATCGGGGAACGTGATCCACAGCTCATCGATTTCTCCGGGCGCAAAGGCCTGCTCGAGCCACTCCACGCGGGTGCGTAAAAAGCCCACTTGGTTGAGGCCTTCGGCTTGGGCTTCTTTGGCGCCCTTCCAGATGCGGGCTCCCTTGATGTCGATGCCGAGGTAGCTCTTTTCGGGCTCGCGCTTAGCCAGGGCTACGGTGTATTCGCCCCGTCCGCAGCCGAGTTCGACTACGAGCGGACGTTCCGAGGTAAAAAACTGGGCCTTCCACTGCCCGCGCAGGCCAAAGTCCCCTAAAATTTCTTCTTTGCTCGGCTGGACGACGTGGGCCATCGCATCAAGCTCGGCGAATTTGGCGAGTTTGCCTTTTCCCATGGGTCAAAGGTAGGCCTGCCCTGAGGTCGGCTGAAGGTCGAGGAGGCGCGCCTGAACGCTGCGCTCGCCGCGGTATTCGTTCCACGAAAGCTGGAACGCGGCGTCGACCAGGCCCTCGGGGACGGGGTCGTCGCCCCACTGAAAGTGAATGCCCCGCAGCGAACGCTGGCGGAACGGATCAAAGAGTTCGACCTGAAGGTGCTCGCCCTCGGCGCCCACTTTTTTGGTGTAGGCGAGCTCCACGCCGCGCACGCCCCACACGGGCGCGGGGTTTCCCACGCCAAAGGGTTCGAGCCGATCCTGCAGCTGCAAAAGCCGCGGCGTGACCTCGTCGACCCGAAGCACCACGTCAACGGCAATTTGGGGCTGGCGCATCGCCTCGGGCCAGCGGCGGTCTACGGCCGCGTTTAGCGCGACCCTAAAATCGTCGAGGTTTTCGGGCTTGCAGGTCATGCCCGCGGCGGCTTTGTGTCCGCCAAACTGGATCAGGTGCGCGCTGGCGTCGTCAAGGGCGGCATACAAGTCGAGTCCGGGGGCGCTCCGCGCGGAACCCGAAAGCACGCCCTCGTGTTCGGTAAAGGCTACGACGGGGCGGTAAAAGCGCTCGGCCACGCGCTGCGCAATCAGGCCCACGATACCCTTGTGCCAGTCGGGGTGGTAGAGCACCAGGGCGAGGTCGTCGCTGACGGATTCGGCCATTTCGAGGGCTTCGTCGACCATGCGGCGCTCGGTGCTGCGGCGCGTTGTGTTGAGGTCGTGGAGGTCTTGGCTGAACTGCTCGATGGGCACCAAGTCAGTGGCGGTGAGCAGCTGCACGGCGCGCAGGCCGTGGTCCATGCGGCCGGCTGCGTTGATTTTGGGGGCGACGCTAAAACTTAGGTCGCGGGCGCTCACGGGTCCGCGCCGCTCCCCGATCAGCGCTTGGAGGGCGGGTCGCGGCTGGCTGTTGATCAGTTCCATGCCCTGCATCAGCCAGCGCCGGTTCAGCCCGACCATCGGAACCATGTCGGCCGCAATACTCAGTGCCAGCAGGTCATGGTGGGCGTCAAGCGGAGCCGAATCAAGGCCCGCCGCGTCGTAGGCGCTTCGCCACAGCATGTACCCGACGCCGCAGCCCGAGAGGTAGGTGTGGCCGAACCGGCAGTCGCTCCGCAGCGGGTCGAGTACCGCCAGGGCGTTGGGCAGGCGATCTTCAGGCTGGTGGTGGTCGGCGACAATCACGTCGAGCCCTTGGGCCACGGCGTAGTCGATTTCGTCAAAGGCCTTCACCCCGCAGTCGAGGGCGATGAGCACCGTGGCGCCCAGTTCGACGGCTCGGTCGATGCCCGCCTTCGAGAGGCCGTATCCTTCGCGGTAGCGATCGGGAATGTAGGCCTCCGTGCGCCATCCGCCGGCCTTGAGGGCGAGGGTTCCGACCGACACCGCGGTGGTTCCGTCGACGTCGTAGTCGCCAAAGAGGAACACGAGTTCGCCTTGGGCGCGGGCGACGGCAAGGCGTTCAGCGGCCTCGGGCATTCCAGCCATATCGAGCGGGTTCACTTCGCCCGGGTCGGTGCCCTGAATCCAGTCGCGCACTTCGTCAAGGTTGCGAAATCCGCGTAGGGCCAGGAGTTCGGCCATGGGCCGGTCGATCTGCTTCTCGAGCGCGGTGACCGCCTCGGCATCGGGCTTGGGCGGCAGCGTCCACCACTTGCGTCGCGTGCGGCTCATGCTTCGTTGCGGCGCTGGGTTTGGTAAATCGCGGCCTGGTGCTGAACCGAGTAGCGGTGCACCAGTTCAAAAAAGGCTTTGACGTACTTCGGATCGAGGCCCTGAGCCTGCGCTTGGGCTTCGCGCTGTTCAAGCATGTCGATCCAGCGGTCCATTTGAAAAACGCTGGCTCCCTGCTCGAGCTTTCGGTGGGCCAGGCGTTCTACGATGGCTTGGCGCTGCTGAATCAGCTCCACAAACTGGGCGTCGATTTGGTCGAGCGCCTCGCGGTCGGAACTCAAGCTTTGTGCAAGGGCGGCCGGATCAGACAGCTCGAGGTAGCGCGCCAGACGGTCGAGCAAGGCCGAAAGGCGAGCCGGGGTTAGCTGCTGGGCGGCGTCGCTTAGCGCTTCGTCGGGCTGCGGATGGATTTCGATCATAAGTCCATCGAGCGCGAGGTCCATCGCAATTTGGGCGACCGATTCGACCAAGTCGCGCTGCCCGGCAATGTGGCTGGGATCGCAAAAAATGGGGAGTTCCGGGGCCAGTCGGCGCAGTTCAAAACTGAGCTCCCAGCGCGGGTCGTTGCGGTAGGGCTCGGGGTGGGTGGCAAAAAATCCGCGGTGAACGGCTGCCAAGTCACTCATTCCGAGCTTGTCGAGGCGTTCGAGGGCCCCTAGCCACAGGCCCACGTCGGCGTGAATGGGGTTTTTAACCAGCACCGGCAGCGCGGACCCCTTGAGGGCTTCGGCAATCTCTTGCACATAAAACGGATTCACCGTGGTGCGCGCGCCGATCCACACGGCGTCGGCCCCGGCGGCGAGGGCTCGCTCGACGTGCTGGGGATTGCCCACCTCAACGACAAACGGAAGCCCCACTTCGGCCCGCATAATCTGGAGCCACTCGAGGGCATTGTAGCCTGCGCCCTCAAACGCGCCCGGGCGGGTGCGTGGCTTCCACACTCCAGCCCGAAACAGCTGCGTGCGTCCGTCGGCCTTGAGGGCCCGCGCGGTTTCGAGCACCTGATCCAGCGATTCAGCGGAGCAGGGCCCCGCAATAACCCAGGGTTCCCCAGAATTAGGACTCCAGGGGCCAAAGGGCCGGTGGCGTCGGGCGGCAGCACTCATTCGTCGTTCTTTTTAGCGGAGCTCGGCGCTCCTTCTAGAACAACCACGAGCTCGCCCCGCGGTTCAACCTCCGCAAAATAAGCTTGCAGCTCTGCGGCCGTCCCCCGGTGGTAGGTCTCGTGAAGCTTGCTGAGCTCGCGCACTACGCACATTTTGCGGTCCGGCCCAAGCCATTCGACAACCTCGTCGAGCAGCTTGCGCAGACGGTGCGGCGACTCATAGGCCACTAGGGTTCGGGCTTCGGTCCGCCAGCTTTGGATGCGCGTTTGGCGGCCTTTCTTTTGCGGAACAAACCCCTCAAACACAAAGCGGTCGCAGGGAAATCCGCTCGCCACCAGCGCAGGGATGAGCGCCGTGGGACCGGGAAGCGCCTCGACGGCGATGCCGGCCTCAATGCAGGCGCGGACCAGCAAAAACCCGGGGTCGCTAATGCCCGGAGTTCCTGCGTCGCTTGCGAGCGCCACGTGGCCGGAGCTTTCGGCGATAAGGCGCACAAGCCCGGCCGCTTGGGCGTGCTCGTTGTGCATGTGGTAGGGGCGAAGCTTGGCCTCTAAACCTAACAGGGTCAGAAGCTTACCGGTCGTTCGGGTGTCTTCGGCCAGCACGACGTCGGCCTCCACCAGCGCGGATTTGGCGCGGTCGGTGATGTCTCCGAGGTTACCCAGCGGAGTCGGCACAAGCACCAGTTTGCCCATCTACTCGAAGCGGGCGTAAACCAGCGCCATAAATCGGTCGGCTACGTCGGGCGTTTTGCTCCAATCGTAGTCGGGTTGCACAGCTTCGCGAATGAAGGTTTCGCACTCGGCCTTAGACTCTAAGGTCGCCAGGTAGGCCACGATGCGCTGGTAATCGTGGTCGTCTCCGCCAAAAAGGTGCTTCACAAACGCAAGGCGATCGTTCAAACCAGCGTTCAGGTTGGCGTAGCGCGCATTGACCGACTTGGCCGCTGCGGGTTGCTGGTTGCTAGTTGCTGGTTGCTCGTTGCTGGCTGCGGGTTGCTCGCTGCTGGTTGCTGGTTGCTCGCTGCTTGCTGCTGGTTGCTCGCTGCTGGTTGCTAGCTGCTCGCTGCTGGTTGCTGATTGCTGGCTGCTGGTTGCTGGTTGCTCGCTGCTGGTTGCTAGCTGCTCGCTGCTGGTTGCTGGTTGCTCGCTCAGGGTGGCTAGGTGGTCGGTGAGCGCGGCGTCGAGGCGCGACTCGGCTGCGGCCTGTAGGGCGGCGAGCTGGGCTTGGAGTTGGGCTTGAGCGGCGGCTTGGGCTGCGGCTTGAGCTTGTGCGAGCTCGGCCTGGGTGGCGGCAAATTGGGCTTCGGCCTGAGCCTTAGCAGCGGCTACTTCGGCGCGGAATTTCGCTTGATGCGCCTGCACCAAGAGCGATTCGAGGAGTTGGAGGTCGGCCGCGTTGGGCACCTCAGAATGAAGGGCAGATTGGAGGCCAGAAAGGGCCGAAGAGAGGGCGGTGCTCATGGTGGAAAGCCGTAGTTTAGCAGAAGTGGAAAAGTACGAAATGTTCCAAGAGCGAGCGCCCCGTTCCGGGCATATTGAGGTGATTGCGGGCTCCATGTTTTCGGGTAAGACCGAGGAGCTCATTCGCCGCCTCAAGCGTGCGCAAATCGCACAACTTAAGGTGATGGTTTTCAAACCACTAACCGATAACCGATACGCCGACACCGCGGTGGTCACGCACGATGAAGGGCGCATGGATGCCCGGCCAGTGGTTTCGTCGCGCGAAATTTTAGATGCCGCAAGCGGTTCAGAAGTGGTTGGATTAGACGAAGCGCAGTTCTTTGATGCCGAAATCGTGCACGTAGCCAATGCGCTTGCAGATAGCGGTAAGCGCGTGATTGTCGCCGGCCTCGACATGGATTTTAATGGAGTCCCCTTCGGACCCATGCCCCAACTCATGGCGGTAGCTGAGTATGTCACCAAGGTGCACGCAATCTGCGTGCGGAGCGGAGAACTTGCGCACTATTCGCACCGGCTGACGCCCGATTCGACCCAGGTGATGCTGGGCGACCGGCGCACCTATGAACCGCTATCGCGCGCTGAGTTTGTGCGCGAACGCAACCAAAATACCTAAACGTGACGGCGCCGAGTTGGACGTTGCGGCAGCTTGCCGAAGTGCTCCAGGCTGAGCTTCGGGCGGCCAACCCCGATGCGTGGGTGCGCCGCATGGCGACTGATTCGCGAACTACCCAAACCGAGCCAGCCCTTTTTTGGGCCTTAACCACGCCCTCGGGCGACGGACACCGTCACCTGGCCGAGGCCTTGGAGCGCGGGTGCGTGGCCGCCGTGGTCGCCCGCACATCATGGGCGGAGCATGCGGTTCCAGATCTCGACGTGCTCCTGGTCGACGACGTTTGGGCGGCCCTCTTTGCCTTGGCGCGGTCCCACCGGGCCGCGTACCGCGGCCCGGTGGTAGCCGTGACCGGCTCCAACGGAAAAACCAGCGTCAAAGAACTTCTGGCCCACCTTCTGGGCGACCCGACGGTCGCCCGCAGTCCCCGCAGCTACAACTCCAAGCTCGGCGTGCCCCTCTCGGTGCTGCACTTTGCGCTGGACGCCTCGATGTGGATCGTCGAAGTCGGCATCTCAGAGGCGGGCGACATGGCGCGCTTCACGCCCTGGTTGAAGCCCACCCAAGGAATCTTCACGGGCCTCGGCGACGCCCACGACGCCGGCTTCGCCAGCCGCGAAGCCAAGCTCACCGAAAAATTGTCGCTGTTTGCCGGGGTAGCGTCGGTGCTGGTTCCCGACCGCGGAACGGGCACGGGTGAGGGCGCCCCCGAGGCAGGGATTCCCGGTATTACGTTGCGCCCGGCGGGCTCGGTGCTGCGCACCGAAGCCGGATTTTGGGTCGGCCCCGACAGACAAAAATTTGCGGTTCCGACCGAATCAGAGGCCGAGCGGTCCAACGCGCAGCTCGCGCTGGCCGCCTGCTACGAGCTGGGCCGGATTCCGCACGATTTTGACCAGCGGCCGCGCGGACCCTTGCGCGTGGAACGGCGCGCCGCCCGCTGGGGCGGCGGCGCGCTGCTCGTCGACCGCTACGCGCTCGACGAGGCCTCGGCCTTCGAGGCCTTAGAACTGCTGGCGCAGGAGGCGGCTACGCCCAAGACGGCCTTGATCTTCACCGCCCATCCGGAGCGGTGGACCGAGCCGGTGGCGCGCTGGTCCGCACAAATGCCCGGGCTGAAGATTGTGGTCTGCGCCCCCCACGACCCTGCGCCCGATTTGGGTACCGAAGGCGCGGTGTTGCTCAAAGGACACGGCGTGGAGTCCGCCTTAGAGGAACGACTCGCCCGACAGCACGACAGCATGGTGGAGCTCGACGTCGACGCGCTGGCCGCGAATTTGCGGCACTACCGCTCGCTGCTGCCGCAGGGTACGCGCATTATGGCGATGCTCAAAGCCAACGCTTATGGGCTCGGAGCGGTTCCGGTGGCCCGTGCCCTCGAGCGGCATAGGTTGGATTACCTCGGCGTGGCCTACCCCGAGGAGGGCCGCGAACTTCGCGAAGCCGGAGTGCGCACGCCCATCATGGTGCTGAATCCGGGAGATCCTTCGTTTGAATTGATGCTCCGCTACCGGTTGGAGCCCGAGATTTTCAGCTGGGAACGCCTTCGGGCGTTTAGCGATGCCTTTGCACGGCACCCCGAGTCCCTGGGTGAGGTGCTGGTTCACATCAAGGTCGACACGGGAATGCATCGGCTGGGGTTTGCTCCGCACGAAGGCCGCGCGGTGGCCGAGGCGGTTCGGGCGATTCCGGGGGTGCGGGTGGCGTCGGTGCTGAGCCATTTCGCGGCGGCTGAAGACGAGCATCACGATGTGTTCACGCGCCAGCAGTGGGCGCAGTTCAGCCACTTTGCCGACCAACTCGAGACGGGGCTTGGAACGAAAATTTGGCGCCACATGGCCAACACGGCGGCGGTGGCGCGGCATCCTTGGGCGGCGGGCGACATGGTCCGCTTAGGTATTGGGCTGATGGGAGCCTCGCTGGATGCCCGCGACGCACAGGCCCTGCAGCCGGTGGTGCATGTGACCACTACGGTCAGCCAAATTCGCCACGTGCCTGCAGGCGAAGGCATTTCCTACGGAGCTACTGACGCCGCCGACCGCGAGCGGGTGATTGCCACGCTGCCCATTGGGTATGCTGACGGAATTCCGCGCGCCTTGAGCAACGGAGTGGGCCGGGCCTACGCCAACGGTTGCTACCTGCCGATTGTGGGCCGGGTTTGCATGGACATGCTGATGGTCGACGCCACCGGGGTGCCGCTGGCGGTGGGTGACCGTGTCGAGCTTTTAGGTCGCCACGTGACCCTTGAGTCGGTGGCCGCAGCCTGCGGAACCATTAGTTATGAGGTGCTTACGGGACTCTCGCCCCGGCTGCCCCGCTTGGCCGCCCACGGTCTTTAGGCTATCTTTCTGCTCGTGGAGCGTCAATTTATCGCCATTTTGATTCGGGCCGCGGCGATTTTGCTGCCCTGGTGGGACCTCGGAACGGGGGTGGCGCTGGCGTTGGCCGCGCTGCTTTCGCTGGTCGCGGCTCGCGGGCGATGGAAGGCGCTGCCCGTCGACGTGGCCCTGTGGTCGGGCTTTGCCGCCGTCGCAGCGAGCGCGCTGTGGACCGAGGCGGCGAGTATCGAAACACTGCTGCGATGGTCGCCCCTACTCTGGGTGCCGCTGGCTCTTCGCCGACAGCACCGCGCGTGGCACGAGGGCCTTATTGCGGGAGGAATCCTGGTTTCGCTCGTGCTCCTGGGCAACGGTGGGTTTGCGGCGTTGCAAAGCCAAAGCTGGGGCCCGCTGTTTTACCGCGATTTTGCGCAACTGGCGCACCAGCACAGCTACTTGACGCTGTACCTCGGACTTGCAGCGGCAGCATTGGTCACCGACTTGCGCTTTCAGGGTGCGGTACGGCCGGTAGTTCTCGGGCTTTTTGCATTGGTCGCTGTACTTGCCGGAAGCCGAATGGGTTTGGTGGCGGTGGTACTCGGTGGGCTGTGGTGGTATTCGGGGCGAGGCCCAGCGGGTGGTCGCAGGGGGTCGCTATCGTGGGGAATTGCCCTCGCCGCAGTGCTTATCACGGCCGTAGCCTTGGTGCCCTCTGAGCGTAGCCTGGGCAAGCTGACCAAGACTGATCCCTACTGGGCGACAGGTTCAGTTGACACGAGGGTGGTTCAGGCCCAAGCAGCCTGGGCCGTAATCACGAACGACCCGTGGCGGGGCGTTGGCGTGGACGCCGTGCAAGCCCACCTTGAGGAGCGCTACCGAGCGCAGAACTACCGCTTTGGACTGAAGCGCCACCTCAACGTGCACAACCAATTTTTGCAGCTCTGGGCGGGAATCGGACTGTATGGATTGGGTCTTTGGGCCTTAGGTCTTGCCTTCTGCGCGCAAAAATCGTCGTGGAATAGAGGCGCCCAAGCTTTGGCGCTCACCCTAGTATTTTTACTCGCAACCGAGTCCATGCTTGAGCGGGCGATGGGCGTGGTGCTTGTTGCCGCTGTGCTCTACCACAGCTTGCCTCGGCGCATTGACGGCACCCGGCGCTAGCTCACCATTTGGCGCGGTCGAGCAGGCCGCGCAACGTCGCTCTAAGCGTGCTAAGGCTCGGCTCTTCTGGCCCGGAATAAATCAAACCGAGGAGCTTTGGTTGTTGGGCTTGCAGCCATTCTTGTGGAAGCGCCCCGCGTTCCAAGCGCCATGCTTCGCGCAGCAAACGCTTTATTCGGTTGCGGACTACCGCCCGCTTAAAGTGCTTTTTTGGCGCAGCGACCAGTACCTGAACACCGCGATCCAGTGGTTCGGGCGAGGCGGTCCAAATTAGGCGCAATCCGGAATCTCCCGTACTTCGGGATGATCGGCTAAAAAGGAGCCCGATGGAGGTTCGCGACTTCAAGCGCTCCTCGCGGGGGAAGCGCACGTCCAGCATTACTTGCTTTTGTTGGCTTCGTCGACGTAGGCTTCGAGGGCCTGGGCCATTGAGGCGAATTTGGGCGAGGGAACCGGAACGTCCAAGATCAAGTTGTGCTCGCGGGCGGCTTGGTGCGTGGTGCTCCCAAAGGCGGCGATGCGGGTGCCATCTTGCACGAAGTTGGGAAAATTCTTAAACAGTGACTTGATGCCCTCGGGACTGAAAAACACAAGCATGTCGTACTTGACTTCGTTCAAATCACTAAGATCAGAAGCCACGGTTTGGTACATTATCGCACGGGTCCACTTGATGTTGGCCGACTCGAGGGCCGAGGGCACCTCAGGATTTAGCACATCAGACGTGGGCATCAAGAAGTGCTCTCCGCGCTGCTTTTTCAGCGTCGGAACCAGGTCATTAATGTTTGACTTGGCGGGGTAAATCTTGCGTTTGCGGTACGGAACAAACTTTTGCAAGTAGAACGCTACGGCTTCAGAGGTGCAGAAGTACTTCCACTCGGGGTTGATGGCAACGCGCATTTCTTCACACATGCGAAAGAAATGGTCAATCGCATTGCGACTCGTAAAAATAAAGGCCTTAAAGTCACCTAGGGCGATTTTGTCTTTGCGGAATTCCGCAGCAGACACGCCTTTGACTTGGATAAAAGGACGAAAGTCAATCTTGAGCTTATGCTTTTCGGCCAGGAGCATGTAGGGGTTATTGCCCGCCTGTGACTCCGGCTGGGAGACCAGAATGCTCTTTACTTTACGTTTGCGCTCAGCCAATGATAGATCCATAACCAGGGAATCGCTTCCAGGGCGCAAAGGTACGCAATTCTAAAGTATAAAGGACCGGGCCCCGAGGTTACATAAATATAAGCGGCGCGAAATAAGGAAGTTAAATAAAGGGCGCCGAATACAAATGCGAGCAGACCAAGACTAAGGTTGGGGTGGGGTTCTTGACCTGCAGCTCGCCACCACGCAAAGGGGACCGCAAGAATTAAAAGCAACGGTACAAGGACCATGCGAAACTGATGGTATGCTTGGTGGGCTCGTACTGCGTTCCAAATGAAGCCTGCCACACTGTGCACGAGCCAAGGTGCGAGCAGCACGATTCCAGAACGTACGGGATTTAGCCCCGCACTCACATAAAGGAGACCCACGGCGAGGCCCATGGACAAAAGTGTAATGGCGTTTCCCCATGCTACAGGCCAACCTTCAACCCAAAGCTGAAGGCTCCAACGCATGACGCGACGTCGCCCTTGGGCATTAGGAACCCAGAGCACGGCGAGCACCCAAAGTCCAGCAACGCCCAAGGCGTACCACCACCAGGATACCGGATTAAACGAGTCGCCGTACATGCCGCGAAGGTAGCCGTCAGCGCCAAAAAAAAGCCCGAGCAAATAGCCCGGGCCAAGGAATTAGGATCCGTACGTCAACTTACTTAGCAAGTACGGTGACGGTGTTGCCTGATACTTCGACGACACCGCCATTGATGGCTACGAACTCGCTACCTTTTGCCGTGTCAATCTTGACTCGGCCCGAGGTCAATGCGGCCATTATGGGAGCGTGATCAGTAAGGATTTGAAACAAACCTTCGGTCCCGGGTAGTTGCACGGCCGTAGCGGTTCCTGAAAACAGGTTGCGCTCGGGAGTAATGATGTCGACGTGAAGGGACATTCTCTGGGCGTATTAGGCTTCTGCAAGCATTTTTTCGCCGGCTGCGATGGCCTCTTCAATCGAACCTTTGAGGTTGAACGCCGCCTCCGGGTACTTGTCGAGCTCGCCGTCCATGATCATCGTGAAGCCTTTGATGGTTTCCTTGATGTCTACGAATACACCTGGGATGCCGGTGAACTGCTCGGCAACGTGGAAGGGCTGAGAAAGGAAGCGCTGAACGCGGCGGGCGCGGTGCACGACCATCTTGTCTTCTTCAGAAAGTTCTTCCATACCCAAGATGGCGATGATGTCTTGAAGCTCCTTGTAGCGCTGCAAAAGCTCTTTAACGCGCTGTGCGCAAGCGTAGTGCTCCGCACCCACGACCTCGGGGGTCAAGATGCGCGAGGTAGAGTCCAGTGGATCTACGGCCGGGTAGATGCCCAACTCCGAAATCTTGCGCGACAGTACCGTGGTAGCATCCAAGTGGGCAAAGGTGGTTGCCGGAGCAGGGTCGGTCAAGTCGTCCGCCGGTACGTATACCGCTTGTACGGAGGTGATCGAACCCGACTTGGTTGAGGTGATGCGCTCCTGCATCGAGCCCATTTCGGTTGCCAGAGTCGGTTGGTAGCCTACAGCCGAAGGCATGCGGCCGAGGAGGGCCGACACCTCAGAACCTGCTTGGGTGAAGCGGAAGATGTTGTCTACGAAGAACAGGATGTCTTTACCCTGACCGCTTCCTTCGCCGTCGCGGTAGTACTCGGCCATAGTTAGGCCCGAAAGGGCTACACGGGCACGGGCACCCGGAGGCTCGTTCATTTGACCGAACACGAAGGTTGCTTTAGATTCTTTGAGCTCGTCTTTGTTGACTTTGCTGAGGTCCCATGATCCAGCCTCCATTGAGTGGATGAAGTCTTCGCCGTAGCGAATAATGCCGGCCTCGATCATTTCGCGGAGCAGGTCGTTTCCTTCGCGGGTGCGCTCACCGACGCCGGCGAACACCGAAAGTCCGCCGTGGCCCTTGGCGATGTTGTTGATGAGCTCCTGGATGAGTACGGTCTTACCTACACCGGCACCCCCGAACAAACCAATTTTACCTCCCTTGGCGTAGGGCTCGATGAGGTCGATGACCTTGATGCCCGTCAAGAGCACCTCGGTAGCGGTTGAAAGATCTTCAAACTTCGGGGCCGCGCGGTGAATGGCGAGACCTCCGTTAGACATGTCGATTCCGCCAATGCCGTCGATGTCGGCTCCGACCACGTTGAATACGCGACCGCGAATTTGCTCGCCGGTCGGCATCGCGATGGGCTGGCCCAAAGCAACAACCTCTTGGCCGCGGGTAAAGCCGTCGGTGGAGTCCATCGAAACCGCGCGCACGGTGTCTTCACCAATGTGCTGCTGGGTTTCAAGGATCACTTGCTGTCCGTTGGGTCGCGTTACAATCAACGCGTCATAGATTTTTGGAAGGGCCTGTGCGTCTTCGAAGTAGACGTCTACTACAGGGCCAATGACCTGGGCAATTTTACCTTTTGCGTTCGCCATGGTTGTGCGGAATGGAGTAATTCTGAATTCGGGTGCAAAGGTACGACCTAAGCACCTTGCTTACCTAGGGTTTGGAAGCAATAAAAATGAAAAAGCGCAGTAAGCGGCCAAATGAGAATATTGAGCCCGACAAGGGCTCCGCTGACCAACGACAGCACGGCCCAAAGGAGCACGGAGGGGAGCAAGGTTCCAAACGAAGCAGCGCAAACCTTAACGCTCCAAGTTAAGGACTGTAGAACACCCATGTTGCGGTAGACCAGGGCCAAGGGCGCAAGCCAAAAAAGGGTGGTACTTGCCAAAGTGAATAGGGCCAATGCTGAAAGCCCATAGGCGGACGTTGACCAATCTACTTCATCGGTCAAGGCCTTAACCAGACCTTCGGGATTCTGAGCGTAGCTTTCAGTCAAGCGCTGAAGCTGGTCGCCGTAAAGCGCAGAAAGCGATACCCCAAGCACGATAGATAGGCCCAATAGGAGTAGGACCATCATGCTTCCGAGGGCGAGCATGCGCGGCCATCCCGACAAAGCAAGCCTAAGGGCCTGAGTGAATCGGAGTCCAGGCTCTGCTTCGGCAAGCGTTCCGAGCCCCACGTAGAGCATAGGCAGGAGAAACAGACTTGAAATCATGGCTAGGACCGGGTTAACGAGTCCGAGCATGTTGAGCGCCAAGGCGATAGCCCCAGTGGCCGCAAAGGGATAGGGGTGGCGGCGAAAGGCAGCTGCGGCCTGGCCGAAAGCATGGAGCATCATGGCGCGAAGTTCGTAAATATCTTTGCCCTGACCCCCTGACCGTGCATATTTATCGCCAGCTTTCGGATTTCGTTCCCCTCGGGCCCACCGTGGTGACGTTGGGAACCTTTGACGGGGTTCACCTCGGCCATCAGGCCTTGGTGCTGCGGGCAGTGGAGGCTGCTCGAGCCTGCGGCGGGACCGCTGTTTTGCTTACGTTGGAGCCTCATCCGCGCAAGCTCATTCATCCGGAATTTGTGCTTTCGCGCTTAACGCTGCCCGGGGAGCGGGCGGAGCTTTTGGCCGCCGCCGGCTTAGATGCGTTGGTCGAACACCCGTTTACCGCGGAATTTGCCCAGACGTCGTCGTTGGATTTTGTGCGCCGCGACCTGGTAGGCCACCTCGGAATGAAGCACTTGATCGTTGGGTACGACCATCGATTCGGCCGCAACCGCGAGGGCGATTTTGCACAGCTTCAGGAATTTGCCCAAGTTTTTGATTTTACCCTCGAGCAGGTTGATGCCGTAACCGCGGGCGATGTGGCCCTTTCGTCGACCAAAATTCGTGCGGCCGTTGCACAGGGGCGCGTGCGCGACGCCGAGCTGGGATTAGGTCGGGCGCATTTTGTGCGCGGAGAAGTGGTAGCTGGGCGCGGAATCGGCCGTGGGCTGGGCTACCGCACGGCCAATGTGGGCGGAATCCACCCGGACAAGGCCATGCCGCTGTTTGGCGTCTATGCTGTGGAGCTAGATTTTTGCGATTCCGACGGTCCCCGCGGCCTCGCCGGCGTCGCCAACTACGGGGTGCGCCCCAGTTTTGGTTCCGGCTCAGAACCTTTACTCGAGGTGCACTTGCTCGACGTCGAGGCTCAGGGCTATGGTCGCCTTGTCGAGGTGCGGTTTATCGACTTCATTCGTGCGGAGCAAACGTTTGAAACGCCTGAAGCGCTGAAGGCGCAGATTGCACGGGATGTGGAGCGGGCCCGAGTGTTACTTGCGGCGCGGTGCTAGATACTCGTTAATGGTTTCTTGTTCGCCGCCGCACGGACACCGGGTATTAGAAACGAGTAACTAGTTATCGGTTTACCGCCGCTTTTTCTTGGCCGAGGTTGTGTTCGGGCCCTTGCGGTGCCCTTTGCCGCCGCCTTTGCCCGAAGGTTTGCCGGAATTGCCGGAGCGTCCGCCGAATCCCGTAGAGCTCGACGACGAACCGCCAGGTTTGCGGGGGCTGCCCCAGCGGCTGCCGGCCTCGGTCGGACGGGTTTCGTCAAATTGTCCGCGCGTGGGGGCCGACGAACGCCCCGAGGGTCGATCGCTGAAGCGGTCGCCGGAGGCTCCGCCCGAAGCGCGCGAAGACGCCACGCCAAAGTCAATCGTTTTGTGCACGATATCGACCTCCTTGACCACGATGCGCAGCGGGTCGCCCAGGCGAAACTCCTTGCCCCAGCGCTCGCCGACGAGGCAATGGCGCTCGGAATCAACGCTGTAGTAGTCGTCGCGGAACTCGCGCAGGCGCACCAGGCCCTCGCAGGCGGTCTCGGGAACCTCGACAAATACGCCCCAGTCGGTGACGCCCGAGATGATTCCGTCGAACTGCTCGCCCACAAACTGCTCCATGTACACGGCCTGCATGTACTTGATCGACGAGCGCTCGGCGTCGGCGGCATTCTGCTCCCGCTGCGAACTGTGCTGGCAGAGTTCCTCAAGCGGGTCGGCCTTGGGCGACGGCTTGCCGTCGAGCGTGTCCTGCAGAAGGCGGTGCACCATCATGTCGGGGTAGCGGCGAATCGGCGACGTAAAGTGCGTGTAGTCGTCAAACGCGAGCCCGTAGTGCCCCACGTTTTGGGTGCTGTACACGGCTTTGGCCATGGTCCGCACCGTAAGCGTTTCAAGCATGTTGGCCTCGGGCGTGCCCTTGACCTGGCGCAGCAGGTCGTTGATCGAGCGGCGCACGTTGCCTGGGCTGTCGACCTGCATTTGGTAGCCGAGCGGACGTACAAACTGGCTGAGGGCGATCAACTTCTCGGGGTCGGGCTGGTCGTGGATGCGGTAGACCATAGTGCGCGGAGCCTGCTTCGTTCGGGCGTTCGGCTTTTTTCCTCCAGCGAACTCCGCCACCTCGCGGTTGGCGAGCAGCATGAATTCTTCGATGAGCTTGTTCGAGTCTTTGGCCTCTTTCACGTAGGCTCCGATCGGTTGGTTGTTGGCGTCGAGGCGGAACTTGACTTCGGCGCGGTCGAACGCGATGGCGCCGTCCTTCATGCGCTGGGCGCGGAGGGCCTTGGCCATGCGGTCCATGAGGCGGAGTTCCGAAGCAAGCGGATCGTCGTCGCCCTCGAGCACCGCCTGGGCCTCTTCGTAGGCAAATCGGCGGTCAGAATGGATCACCGTGCGCCCAAACCAGCGGTCGTGCACGGCCCCAGTCTCGTCCATGGCAAAAATGGCCGAAAACGTGAACTTGTCTTCGCGCGGACGCAGCGAGCAGACTTGGTTCGAGAGGATTTCGGGCAGCATCGGCACTACGCGGTCGACCAGGTAGACTGAAGTTGCGCGCTCGACGGCCTCTTGCTCGAGCAGGGTTCCGGGCCGCACGTAGTAGGTGACGTCGGCGATGTGCACGCCCACTTCCCACAATCCGGTTTCGAGCGGACGAATGCTGAGCGCGTCGTCAAAATCTTTGGCGTCGACCGGGTCGATGGTGAAGGTCAAGGTCGTTCGCATATCGCGGCGGCGGGCGATTTCGAGCGGATCCAACACCAGCGGAATCCGCGCGGCCTCGGCCTCCACCTCGGCAGGGAAGTTCCAGGGCAACCCAAATTCCTCCATGATGGCGTGGATTTCGGTCTCGTGCTCGCCCCGTTCGCCGAGGATTTCGACCACGTTGCCCACCGGAGCGCGTTCGGCGTCGGTCCATTCCACGAGTTCGAGCACGACCATTTGGCCGGCCTCGGCTCCGCCTAAATTGGGTTTCGGAACAAAAAAGTCCCGCCCGACTTTGCGTCCGTCGGTGAGAATAAAGGCACCCTGGGCGTGGGGCTGCACCTCGCCGACGTAGCGGCTGCGGGCGCGGTTGACGACTTCGACGACCTCGCCCTCAAACTTCTTGCCGGCCTTTTGGGGGTAAACAAGGACCTTGACGCGGTCGCCGCCAAAGGAACACCCGGTGCTGCCTTGGCGAATGTAGACGTCGTCCAAACCGGGGCCGCGCACGACGTAGGCGGCACCGCTCGAAATCAGTTCAATGGTCCCTGTGGCGTAGGCCAGTTCCATTTTTAGGCGGAATCCGTCGCCATCAACCTGAATTTGGTTCGTGCGGGTCAAGATTTCGAGGGCGCTGGTTACCAAGCTTTTACCAGTCCGCTCGTTCATGCCCGTTTCAAACGCCAAGTCGGCGGCCGTGAATTTGCGCCCGGGGCGCTTTTGAAAAAATCGAAGCAATCGGTTGGCCAGCGAAACCGCGTCCATCGAGCGGTGTGCCTTATTAATCTTGGGTCCTTTTTTGGGCATCTAGGCGGAATTCTTAGCTATTCAGGATCATCACTTGAGTAAAGGTCGCACAATTTTAGGCGGGCCGTGCAACCTTTGCGTTAAGGACGGCATCTTTTTACGGATTCGTTCCGCAGCAAGTGGAAGCATGGTACGCACACATTCACGGCGCTCTAAACGGCCGCCTGGATGCGCAGCGCGCACTCTATGAGGCGCTCGCGCCGAGGGTACTGCATACCTGCAAACGCTACTTCGTCGACGAAGCCGATGCTGAAGACGCTATGATACGCACGATGACCCAAATGTTCCACCAACTCGCGACGGTTCGAGAGCCCAAAGCCCTCCCGGCGTGGCTGCGCCGTACCGCCGTGAATGAGTGCCTGATGGAGCTGCGCCGCCGCAAGGCGGAATGGGTCGAACTCACCGATTTTCCCGAAACGGGTGCTTCGGCCACCGACGCACTGCACGACCGCGAGGCACTGTGGGCCCTGCTCCGCCAGCTGCCTGACGGGTACCGTACCGTCTTCAATATGTACGCACTCGAAGGCTACAGCCACGCCGATATCGCCGAACAGCTCGGGATTTCTGAGGCAACCAGCAAGTCCCAGTTGAGCCGCGCCCGCCAGTGGCTTCAGCGCCGTTTGGCTAACTTTAGTTTGCAATGAGCCCGAAGGACCTCGATAAGCTGTTTCGCAATGCCCTCGGTGAAGGCCAAGCCACTCCGCGCCCTGAGGCATGGGCCCGAGTAGCTCATGGGTTGCCCCAAGTCCAGCGCAAGCGCCGCATCCTTTGGTGGCCCTACGCCGCGGCCGTATCAGTCGCCCTAGCCGCGGTCGGCACGTGGTGGATGACGCACTCGCGGCTAGAGGTCGCTCCAAGCCAGCAGCTCACAGCCAGCAACCAGCAGCTAGCCGCCAGCAACCGGCAACCAGCAACCAGCAACCAGCAGCTAGCCGCCAGCAACCGGCAACCAGCAACGAGTAACCAGTTGCCGCTAGCCGCGAGCAGCCACGGAAGTGCCGCCTTCGAGTTGGCCTTCTTGCCCCATATGGAGGCCGAATTGGGAGACGAGCGCGTTCCGTTGCTCGAGCGCCGAATAGCCCAGGCGGCGGTAGAAGCGGCTCCAGAATTTGCGCTGGCCCCCGAGGTTCCGCGCCGCAGGTATGCCCAATTAGCCGCAAGCGTGCAAAACGTTTGGGCGGCCGTTTCTGAATTCCGCGAGGCCGAAGTGCCCGTTGAAGTAACCGTTGAAGTGCACGTGCCAGCCGTGGTGCTTCAGCGCATTAATCAAACCCGAACGCTGGCAGAAAACCTCACGGAATCATGGTCAACTTTACCCTCAAGGCGGTCGCACTGACGGCCATTTTAGCATCGGCTGCGCCGCAACTTCGCGCCCAAGATGCCCCGCCGGCAATGCCTCAAGCTCCGGCTATGCCGCAAGCTCCGGCCGAGGCGCAATCCTCCGACAGCACGCAGTCCCGCGCCGCGCGCATGAGCGCCGAAATCGCTGCGGCCATTAGCGAGTACACCAAAGAAATGGCGGCGCTCGAAAAACAGATCCGCGACAAAGACATCACCAAAGAAGACGCGGAACGCCGCCGCAAAGAGCTTAACGACCGACTCGAAGAGCGTCTTGAGGCCATTGAAAGCATGGCCGAAGCCTGGGCCGACAACCTCGAGGAGTCGATCGAAACCCTCGAGCTGAACTTGGGAGAAAACTTGAAGTTGAACATTGAGCCCGCGAAACCCAAGCGAAAAAAGTTCAAGAAGAAGCTAGATGGAATGGTCCTACTGGTCGGCTCAAATACGCTTTTGAATGTCCCGACAACGGACATAGCCTCAGCCGATCTGTATTCAGGGGATTGGAATTCGAGCAATCGGTCTTCGACGTTTGGGATATACTTCACGAACCAACGTCGCTTAGGCCGCACGCCGTTGTGGGCTAAAAGCGGTTGGGGATTCACGGGATATACCTACGATTTTGGGCAAAAAATGCTCGCGGTTCCGCCGATGAACGGGGGTATTGCGTTGATTAGTCCGGCAAATTCGGTTGAGCTGCGTCGATCGAACTTGACCATGTCGTACTTCGAAGTCCCTTTGTCGCTGGTAATCAATCCGTCACGCCGTGGAAAAGGTTTGAGCTTTTCTGCTGGAGGCTTTACTGGAATTCGACTTGGAGGTACTCGCCAAATGGTATACCGGTCAGAGGGTATGGGTAGAGTAACCGAGACGACCAACGGGAATTTCTACGGGAGCCTGTTCAGCTACGGGCTTCAGGCCGAACTCGGCTTCCGTCGTTTCACCCTGGGGGTCCGTCAGAACTTTAACGAGCCTTTTGTAGTGCCCGCGACATGGTCCAGCACTCCTCCTCAGTTTTACAACGCCTCGGTGTTCGCCACCGTGCGCCTCTTTTAGGCCTTCGTTAAGGCAGGCCTAGGCAAGCGCCCCGCGGCTTCGGCTTGCGGGGCGTTTTTGCTTCATGGGCGCAACCTGGACCTAACAAAAAACCCCGAGCGCGAGCCCGGGGTTTCGATGATGCCGCGCTGCGGCAAAGCTTACATCACGCCTTGGTCGAGCATGGCGTCGGCCACCTTGACGAATCCGGCGAGGTTGGCGCCCTTGACGTAGTCAATGGTGCCGTCTTCGCGGGCTCCGTACTTCACGCACGAAGCGTGGATGCTCTTCATGATTCCGTGCAGGCGCTGGTCCACTTCTTCGCGGCTCCACGAGAGGCGCAGCGAGTTTTGGCTCATTTCGAGGCCAGAGGTCGAAACCCCACCGGCATTCGAGGCCTTACCTGGGCTGAAGAGAATGCGCGCCGCGTGGAACGCTTCTATCGCCTCAGGCGTTGAGGGCATGTTGGCTCCTTCGGCCACGCACTTCACGCCGTTGGCGATCAGGGCCTTGGCGTCGTCGCCGTTGAGCTCGTTTTGGGTCGCACACGGCATTGCGATGTCGCAGGCCACGCCCCACGGAGTCTTGCCGGCCACGAAGGTCGCCGACGGGTACTTCTTGAGGTAGTCGCTGATGCGTCCGCGCTCCACATTTTTAATGTGCATCACGTGGGCCAGCTTCTCGGCGTTGATGCCGTCGTTGTCCAAAATGTAGCCTGACGAGTCTGACAGGGTAAGAACGGTAGCTCCGAGCTCGGTCGCCTTTTCGGCGGCGTACTGGGCCACGTTTCCAGAACCTGAAACCACAACTTTTTTGCCCTTAAAGCCGTCGCCTTTGGTGGCGAGCATCTCTTGAGCGAAGTACACGGTTCCGTAGCCGGTCGCCTCAGGGCGTATCAGCGAACCGCCCCAGTTGAGGCCTTTACCGGTCAATACGCCGGTGAACTCGTTGCGAATGCGCTTATATTGGCCAAACATGAAGCCAATCTCACGTCCGCCTACGCCAATGTCGCCGGCGGGAACGTCGGTGTCGGCACCAATGTGGCGCGAAAGCTCAGTCATGAAGGCCTGGCAAAAGCGCATTACCTCGTTGTCGGACTTGCCCTTGGGGTCAAAATCTGAACCGCCCTTGCCACCGCCCATGGGCAAGGTGGTGAGTGAGTTCTTGAAAATTTGTTCGAAACCGAGGAACTTCAGTACCGACAGGTTAACGGTCGGGTGAAAGCGGAGTCCACCCTTGTAGGGGCCAATGGCGCTGTTGAACTCCACGCGGTAGCCGCGGTTGACCTGCACGTTGCCGGCGTCGTCAGTCCACGCTACGCGGAACATAATTGTGCGCTCGGGCTCGGTTATGCGCTCCAAAATGCGCGCTTTTTTGTACTTAGGGTTCTCTTCGATAAACGGAATAACCGATTCAGCAACTTCGTGAACGGCTTGAAGGAACTCAGGCTCTGCGCCGTTGCGGGCTTTGGCCCAATCCATGAACGCTGAAATTTCAGCTTGGTACTTAGGATTCATAAAGGGGGTATTTATCCGACAAAGGTATAGCCGAAATTTGTCCCATGATTGAAGATCCGAACCCGCAGCGCACTCCCTTATCTGAATTGGGTGAATTTGGTTTAATTGATCGGCTTACTGCCGACCTCGTGCCCGTTCAGCCCTCGACCGTGGTGGGCGTGGGCGACGACGCCGCGGTGCTTCGCCCAGGGGCGGACCAGGACCTTCTGGTGAGCACCGACCTGCTCGTGGAGGGGGTGCATTTTGACTTGGCCTACGTTCCACTGCAGCACTTGGGCTACAAAGCGGCCGTCGTCAATTTCAGCGACATTTATGCGATGGGCGGAACACCCACGCAGCTAACGGTCGGGATGGCGGTGAGCAGCCGCTTTCCGGTCGAGGCGCTCGACGAAGTATATGCCGGTCTGCGCCGGGCTTGCGCCCAGTACGGCGTCGATTTGGTGGGCGGAGACACCACGTCGAGCCCCAGCGGCCTGACGCTCGCGGTAACGGTACTGGGTCAGGTTGCCCTTGGCGGAGCCGTGCACCGGAGCGGCGCCCAGCCTACGGACCTCGTGGTGGTTTCGGGCGACCTCGGCGGAGCCTACATGGGCCTGCAAGTCCTCGAACGCGAAAAGGCTACATTCTTGGCCAACCCCAACCTGCAGCCCGACCTGAGTGAGTACCAATACCCCATAGAACGCCAGCTAAAACCCGAGGCCCGCAAAGACGTAGTGGCGCTCTTGGCCGACTTGGGCGTCGTACCTACCAGCATGATGGACGTTAGCGACGGCCTGTCCAGCGAGCTGCTGCACCTCACCAAAGCCAGCGGTCTTGGATGCGTGGTGTTTGAAGACAAGCTCCCCATCGACCCCGTGGTGCTGCGCACCTGCGAAGAATTTGGCATCCACCCGGTAACAGCTGTGCTCAACGGAGGCGAAGACTACGAGCTCGTGTTCACGGTCGCACTCGAAGACTACGAGAAGATCAAAGGCAATCCCAGCATCACGCCGATTGGCCACATGACGGCCACGCCGGGGGCGTTTTTGGTCAACCTTGCGGGCGAGCACGTTCCGCTGGCGGCCCAGGGCTGGAAGGCGTTTAGCGCGTAACCTTTGCGGTACGATACAAAAAAAGCCCGAGGCGCAGGCCCCGGGCTTTTCAATTTATAGCGAACCCCGATTACTTGATGAAGGTCACCTCTTGGGTCACGGTCTGAGAGCCCAGGTCGGGATCGTTGATCGTTTGCACGCTGCGCAGGCGCAAGCTAGTTTCCAAGAAGCTCAGGATCTCGTAGCCGGTTTTTTCCCCGTCAGCCGTGATGTAAAGCGAGTCGGGCGTTACGCCACCCCCATCGACGGCGTACCAGGTTCCAGAAATCGTGTCTTGCAAGTCCACACCAAACGAACCAACTGCGGTAGCATTCAGCACGGCGCGCACGTCCATATTCCATAAGATGCTTTGGGTGGCGTCTTCGTTGATACTCAAGTCCAACGTGTTGTTGGCGCGGATCAGCGAATCGGTGATGGTGAACGGAATAGCTCCCAGCGGCGAAGGAATCGTGCCGGACATGTTAAGGTCGCTGAGGTTCCAGGTTCCGGCCAAGCGCTCGTCAAGCGTGGGCTCAGGGCGGCACGAGGCCAGCGCGGCAACCGAGGCGAGGGCAAAAAATACGTTTTTGGTCATGATCGGGTAGGTTAAAGCGCGGCATTCGGCAAAGCCCATGCCACGCGCGGCAAAATTAGGCAGTAATGGAGGCTTTTAGGTACTCGCGGTTCATGCGGGCAATGTTCTCGATCGAGATACCCTTGGGGCACTCGACCTCACACGCGCCGGTGTTGGTGCAGTTCCCAAAGCCTTCGAGGTCCATTTGGTGCACCATGTTGCGCACGCGGTCGGCGGCTTCGACTTGGCCTTGCGGAAGCAGCGCGAACTGGCTCACCTTGGCGCTGACAAACAGCATGGCGGAGGCGTTTTTGCAGGTCGCGACGCAGGCTCCGCACCCAATGCACGTGGCGGCGTCAAAGGCGGCGTCGGCGTCGTGCTTTTCGATGGGCGTTGCGTTGGCGTCGGGCAAGTTGCCCATGGTGTTCACCGAAACGTATCCACCCGCTTGAATAATGCGGTCAAACGCGCTGCGGTCGACCATCAAGTCGCGAACCACGGGGAACGCCTGGGCGCGCCAAGGCTCGATGGTGATGGTGTCGCCGTCGTTGAACTTGCGCATGTGCAGCTGGCAGGTGGTTACGCCGCGGTCGGGGCCGTGGGCCTCGCCGTTGATGAACATGGAACACATTCCGCAAATGCCTTCGCGGCAGTCGTGGTCAAAAACCACCGACTCCACACCTTGGGCGATGAGCTGCTCGTTGAGCACGTCCATCATTTCGAGGAACGACATGTCGGGCGAAATGTCGCGCACCTGGTAGGTGGCAAACGAGCCTTGGTCTTGGGCGTTTTTTTGGCGCCAAACTTTGAGCGTGAGGTTCATTACTTGTAGGAGCGGGTTACGAGTTTAACGTTTTCAAACACCAAATCTTCTTTGTGCAGCGTGGCTTTTCCGGGGTCATTGTCGGTGAATTCCCAGGCCGAAACAAAGGCGAATTGGTCGTCTTGGCGAAGGGCTTCGCCGTCCTCAGACTGGTATTCTTCGCGGAAGTGTCCGCCACACGACTCTTCGCGGGTCAGTGCGTCGAGGGCCATGAGCTCGGCGAGTTCCATGAAATCGGCTACGCGGTTGGCCTTGTCGAGTTCGGGGTTCATCTCCATCATTCCGCCGAGGACCTTGACGTCGCGGTAGAATTCTTCGCGAAGGGCGCGGATTTCGGCGATGGCGGTTTTCAAGCCGGCCTCGTTGCGGGCCATTCCGATCTTGTCCCACACGATTTTACCGAGGCGGCGGTGGAAGACCTCAACCGGCGTAGAGCCCTTTGCGTTGAGGAAGCCTTCAAAGCGAGCACGCGCGGCGTTCTCGGCCTCAGCAAACTCGGGGAGGTCGGTCGAAATCGATCCGGTGCGGATGTCGTCGGCCAAAAAGGTTCCGACGGTGTACGGAAGCACGAAGTAGCCGTCGGACAAGCCCTGCATGAGGGCCGATGCGCCGAGGCGGTTCGCGCCGTGGTCTGAGAAGTTGGCTTCGCCCGCCACAAAGAGTCCGGGAACCGTCGACATCAGGTTGTAGTCGACCCAAAGTCCGCCCATGGTGTAGTGCACTGCGGGGTAAATCTTCATCGGGGTCACGTACGGATTCTCGTCGGTGATCTTCTCGTACATCTGAAAGAGGTTGCCGTACTTTGATTCCACCAACTTGGTTCCCATGGCGCGGATTTCAGCCTCCGAGGCATTGGGCATGCCTTTGAGGTTGGCTTGCTCTTGCCCGTAGCGCATAATGGCGGCCGAGAAGTCGAGGTAGACGGCCTCGCCGGTCTTGTTGACGCCGTATCCGGCGTCGCAGCGCTCTTTGGCTGCGCGTGAGGCGACGTCGCGCGGAACCAGGTTTCCGAACGCCGGGTAGCGGCGCTCGAGGTAGTAGTCGCGCTTCTCTTCGGGGAGGTCGGTGGGCTTCAAGCGGCCATCACGGATCGCCTTGGCGTCTTCGAGCTCTGCCGGAACCCAAATGCGGCCGTCGTTGCGAAGCGACTCAGACATCAGCGTAAGCTTAGACTGCGATTCGCCGCTCACCGGAATGCAGGTGGGGTGAATTTGCGTGAAGCAGGGGTTGGCAAAAAAGGCGCCTTTTTTGTGGGCCTTCCAGGCTGCGGTCACGTTGGAACCCATGGCGTTGGTGCTCAAGTAGAACACGTTGCCGTATCCCCCTGACGCGATGATCACGGCGTGGGCGCTGTGGCGCTCGAGTTCGCCGGTCACGAGGTTGCGGGCGATGATTCCGCGGGCCTTGCCGTCGACGACGACGAGGTCGACCATTTCGTGGCGGGCATACATTTTCACGCGGCCCTTGGCCACCTGGCGCTCGAGGGCGGAGTAGGCTCCGAGCAGCAGCTGCTGGCCGGTCTGGCCCTTGGCGTAGAAGGTGCGGCTCACCTGCACCCCGCCGAACGAGCGGTTGTCGAGCAAGCCACCGTAGTCGCGGGCAAAGGGAACTCCTTGGGCCACGCACTGGTCGATGATGCTGGCCGACACTTCGGCGAGGCGGTGCACGTTGGCCTCGCGGCTGCGGTAGTCGCCGCCCTTGACGGTGTCGTAAAAGAGGCGGAATACCGAGTCGCCGTCGTTTTGGTAGTTTTTGGCGGCGTTGATTCCGCCCTGGGCGGCAATCGAGTGGGCGCGACGCGGTGAGTCTTGAAAGCAGAAGGCCTTGACGTTGTAGCCGAGCTCGGCGAGCGAGGCGGCGGCAGAAGAGCCGGCGAGGCCGGTTCCGACCACGATGACGTCGATGCGGCGCTTGTTCGCCGGGCTAACCAGCGGAATCGTGCCCTTGTGCTTGGTCCACTTTTCAGAAACGGGCCCTTCGGGAATGCGGGAATTCAATTTGCTAGACATGTGCGGCAAGCTTAAACGTTGGGCGAAATCAAGACGTACAGGGGAATCAGCGCGAAGGCTCCGCACACCACCACGGCAAACGCGCGACCCACGAACTGAACGATGGGGGTGTAGGTGGGGTGCGTCCAGCCCATCGTTTGAAAGGCGGACTGGAATCCGTGCCAAAGGTGAAACCCGAGGGCGACCATAGCGATTACATAAAAAGCGGTGTACCAAACTTGCTCAAAGGCGGCGGTGGTAATCGTGAAGAGGTCTTTGTTGCCGTTGGCGTCGAGACCGAGGGTTCCGAAGTGCATTTCGAACCAAAAGCTCTTCATGTGCACCAGAATAAACAGCAGGGTGAAGATGCCGAGCAGGGCCATGTTGCGCGATGCCCATCCGGCGTTGGCGGCGCCGTTGTAGGTGCCGTAGGCCACGGGGCGGGCAGCGCGGTTTTGGCGAGCCAGCGCGATGCCGTCGGCGGCGTGCAGCACAATCGAGGCATAAAGCAGGTAGCTCACGATTTTAATCGGCGGAAAGCTCGTCATGAACGCCGCGTAGGCGTTGAAATCTTCGCCCGTCCCAAAGACGATGGCCAAGTTTCCGAGCAGGTGGACTACGAGAAACGTAATCAAAAAGAGGCCCGTCAGGGCCATCCAGTACTTGCGGGCCAGCGACGACCCAAACAATCCGCGTTTCGATGCCATATTGATGTGACTTTGGTGGGATCAAAGGTAGGGGTCAAACGGCCTCTTACCAATCCGTAACAGCGCGAGCCGTACCTTCGTTCGCATGCGCTACGAACCCCTTAAATCGGACCTTTACGCCCGCCACCGGGCCCGCTTCACGGCTACGCTCAAGCCGAATTCTGTCGCCTTTTTTAATTCGAGCGACATTTACCCCACGTCGGCCGACGGCAGCGTTCCGTTCAAGCAGGCCACCGACATTCTGTGGCTGAGCGGAATTGACCAAGAGGAGTCCGTTCTCGTGCTCTTTCCCGACGCCCCCAAGCCCGAGCAGCGCGAGATGCTGTTTTTGGTCGAAACCAACGACCTCATCGCCCGCTGGGAGGGCGCCAAGCTGTCCAAAGATGAGGCCCGCGCCGCGAGCGGAATCCAAAGCATTCACTGGCTCAGCGACTTCGATCGCATTCTGCGCGACGTCATGGCGCACGCCCATCACGTGTACCTGCTGGGCCACGAGCACATTCGCCGAAACAACCCCGTTGAGACGCGTGAAGACCGCTTCGGGGCCGACCTGCGCCGTCGCTTCCCGAACCACGCGTACGAACGTTCAGCTCCCGCAATGAACGTTTTGCGCGCCGTTAAAGACCCCGAAGAGGTCGCTATAATGCAGGTGGCCGCCGACATCACGGCTGCCGGCTACGACCGGGTGATGCGCTTTTTGAAGCCCGGAGTATGGGAGTACGAGCTCGAGGCTGAGTTCCTTCACGAGTTTGTGCGCCGCCGCTCCCACGGTTTTGCCTACACGCCCATCATCGGGTCGGGGGCGAACGCGTGCGTGCTCCACTACATCACTAACGACGCTCAGGTGCACGAGGGCGACGTGGTGCTCTTTGACGTCGGAGCCGTTTACGGCAACTACGCCTGCGACGTGACGCGCTGTTTTCCGGCGAACGGACGCTTCACGCCCCGCCAGCGCCAGGTTTATGAGGCGGTGCTCCGCGTCGAAAAGGCCGCGATGAACCTCTTGAAGCCGGGCGTGCGCCTGCCCGACTACCACGTTCAGGTGGGCGAATTGATGACTGAGGAGCTGATTGGCCTCGGACTCATTACCCGCGACGACGTCGCCAAGCAGGATCCCGCGTGGCCCGCCTACAAAAAGTACTTTATGCACGGAACCTCGCACTACCTCGGCCTCGACGTGCACGACTACGGTCCCTGGGACGGTTCTGAAATTCGCGAAGGCATAGTGTTCACGGTGGAGCCCGGAATCTACATTCCCGAGGAGGGTCTCGGAATCCGCATCGAAGACGACATCGTGGTGACTAAGGGTGAGCCGATTAACCTCACGAAGGCGATCCCCAAGGAGGTCGACGAGATTGAGCGCATCATGGCTGGTCGTAACTAGTTTCTGGTTTCTGGTTTGAAGAAGTTTTTGCGCTCGGCGTTTTACCGCCTTGGTCCGCGGTCGCGCCGGTTGGTGCGTCGCGCAGTCGTGCTGCCGCTTGATTTGTGGACGCTGCTGCGCCACGGCGGACGTCCGTCCTATGCGGGGATTCCGTTGCCGTTGCCGGGCGAGGTCTTCACGGGCGGCGGAGACTTTTTGGCCAACGGATTGCTGTTTAAAGCCCACTTTACGGGCCTGGGCGGACTTCGCCCCAACGAGCGCGTGCTCGACATCGGGAGCGGTTTGGGCCGCATGGCGATTCCGCTGACGGACTACCTGACGCGTCCCGACGCCTACGAGGGCTTTGACGTGGTTCGCGAGGCAGTCGACCTGTGCACCCGCCGGATCACTTCGCGCTACCCGGGTTTTCGCTTCACGTGGGTTCCGCTGCACAACGACCTGTACACTGAAGGCGGCGCGCGGGCGGCCGAGTTCACTTTTCCGTATTCTGATGCGGACTTTGACTTTGCTTGGGCCACTTCGGTCTTTACCCACATGGACCGCGACGAAGTGGCCCGTTACTTGGCCGAAACCCGCCGCGTGATGCGCCCGGGCGGCCGCTTTCTGGCGACCTTCTTTTTGATGGATGCCGAGGCCGAGCGCACTTCGCGGGGCGGATCCTACGGCTTCCCGGTGCAGCGCAACGGGGTGTGGTACATGGATCCCGAGGTGGTGGGCGCCAACGTGGCCTTTCGCCCCGAAGATGTCGAGTCCATGGCCCGCGCGGCCGGCTGGGCGGGCGTCGAAATCCATTTCGGCCGCTGGAGCGGTCGGGGCGGAACTACCCTCGACTTCCAAGACGTGGTGCTCCTGCGCGCCTAGTTGGCGAGGTTTGTTTTTGGTTACTCGCAACTGGTTTTTTCAAACGGATTTTTTAAATAATTCGTTGAAACACAGTTATATAACCATTTCGAGAAATTTAAAAAAAAGCAAAATCCGGTTATAACCGAACGGGTGAGGGCGCTCGATGGCTACCAGAAACAAGAAACAAGAAACCAACCTCGCCAACCTTGCTAACTTTACTGCATGCAATACCCACTCGCCGGGAAGCGCGCTGTTGTTGGCGGCGGATCCCAAGGAATCGGCCGCGCGGCGGCCTCCGCACTAGCTGATTTGGGCGCCGAAGTCCTTTTGCTTGCGCGCAACCCCGAATCGCTCGCCCTTGCGGCGGCGGGACTTCCCGCACCGGTGGGACAAAAGCACCGCTGGTTGAGCGTCGACAACGCGCAACCTGAGGCATTGGCGGCGGCGGTCGCGGCCGAACTCGAGGCTTGGGGTGACGCCCACATTTTGGTGAACAATACCGGAGGCCCGGCGGCGGGCCCGGTGCTTGAGGCGAGCGCTGAGGCGTTTTTAAGCGCGTTCACGAACCATTTGCTGGTCAACCAGAAGCTGGCGCAGCTGCTGGTTCCAGGCATGAGGCGCGCGGGCTACGGCCGCATCGTCAACGTGATTTCGACGAGCGTCAAGGCGCCGCTGCACGGCCTGGGCGTGAGCAACACGGTGCGCGCGGCGGTCGGAAACTGGTCGAAGACCTTGGCTACCGAGCTGGCTCCGAGCGGGATTACCGTGAACAATGTGCTGCCGGGCGCCACGGCCACCGAGCGGCTCACGGCGATTATTGAAGGGCGCGCAGGGCGAACGGGACGGCCTTATTCTGAAATTGAGCACGAAATGAAGGCGGAGGTGCCGATGGGCCGCTTTGCCGATCCCGCCGAAATCGCGGCAGCCGTGGCATTCCTCGCTTCGCCCGCAGCGAGCTACATCACGGGCATCAACATTCCGGTCGACGGAGGCCGAACTCCGAACCTATGATTACGCTGCGCAACTACATCGACGGCGCCTTCGGCGCGCCCGCCAGCGGACGCTACCTCGACAACATCGAGCCAGCGACGGGCGAGGTCTACAGCCTGATTCCTGATTCGGGTGCTGAAGACGTGTTCCGCGCTGTGGAGGCCGCGAAGAAGGCCTACCCGAGCTGGTCCGCACTGACCGCTGCCGAGCGCAGCAAGCACCTGATGGCCGTGGCGAACCGTATCGGGGAGCGCCTCGACGAGTTGGCCGCCGCCGAATCGCGCGACAACGGCAAACCGCTGAAGCTGGCGCGCACGGTGGACATTCCGCGGGCCCGCGACAACTTCGCGTTTTATGCGACCGCCATTTTGCACGACTGGAGCGAAACCCACGACATGGGCGCCCACGGATTCAACTACACGCTGCGCCGCCCCATTGGCGTGGCGGCATGCATCAGCCCCTGGAACTTACCGCTTTACCTGTTTAGCTGGAAGATCGCGCCCGCCCTCGCCGCCGGCAACACGGTCGTGGCCAAGCCTTCAGAAGTGACGCCCTATACCGCCTACCTGTTGAGTGAAATTTTGCACGAAGTAGGGTTTCCGGCGGGCGTGCTCAACATTGTGCACGGAACCGGTCCGGGCGTTGGCGAGCCCCTGGTCACGCACCCCGACGTGCCGATGATTTCGTTCACGGGCGGAACCGCCACCGGCGCCCGCATCAACACGCTGGCCGCGCCCAGCTTCAAAAAGCTGAGCCTCGAGCTCGGCGGAAAAAACGCCAACGTCATTTTTGCGGATTGCGATTTTGAGGCCATGCTGCGCACCACGCTGCAGTCCTCGTTTGCCAACCAGGGCCAAATTTGCCTGTGCGGGTCGCGCATCCTTGTGGAGCGCCCGATCTACGACCGCTTCGTGGCGGAATTCACCGAGCGCGTGCGCGCCCTGCGGGTGGGCCTACCTAGCGACCCCGAAACCCAGGTGGGGGCGGTGGTCTCGGCTCCGCACCGCGATAAAATCCTCAGCTACATCGCCTTGGCCCAAGAAGAGGGCGGACGCGTCGAGTGCGGCGGCCACTCCGTTGCCGTAGAAGGGGCCCCCAACGGCTACTTTGTGGCGCCAACAGTGATCACGGGCCTCCCAATGAGCTGCCGCACTAACCAAGAGGAGATTTTTGGACCGGTGGTCACCGTCATGCCCTTTGATTCTGAAGACGAAGCGCTCGCGCTGGCCAACGCTACCAAGTATGGCCTGGCCGCGACCCTCTGGACCAGCAACCTGCAGCGGGCCCACCGCATGGCGCACGAGCTGGAGGCCGGAATCGTGTGGATTAACAGTTGGCTCGTGCGCGACCTGCGCACGCCCTTCGGCGGCGTCAAGCAGTCGGGCCTCGGCCGCGAGGGCGGATTTGAAGCCCTTCGCTTCTTTACCGAGCCTAAAAACGTATTTGTGAAGCTGTAAGGTTTCTGACCGCTGGTTTCTGGCCGCTGGTTTCGAGTAACTAGTGGCTAGCAACGAAAACGAGGGGCTAGCAGTAGCTCAAAAAAAAGCCCCAGCACGCGGCCGGGGCTTCAAAACGAGCGCTTAACTTTTCAACGAAACGCATGAACGTTGAACACAAAATCACCTAAACGCAAAGCACTCGAAAAAGGGAATTCCAAAAGCGTGCCAAAGCAGCGGCAGTTGGTGAAAAACTAGAGCTTGTACCCGACCGAAACCAGGTATTCCGACGGACGGTTGCTGAGCTGCAGGCCGTTCCAGGTTCCGCCCTGGGCATTAAACGCGCTGTTGAGGGCGATGTCGAGCGTAAGGCTTCCGAGGTCGAGGCCCACCCCCAGCCGGTAGCCGAGTTGGTAGTTGCTGAAGGTCGATTTGAAGTCGTCGTTGAGCTCAAACAGCGCATTGATTCCGGCTTGGGCGCGCACGAGTTTGAACATGCGGAACCCCGGAGATAGGGCCAGCTGCACGCTTTGGGAGTTCAGGGTTTCGTCGAACGGATTGCCCTCGTTGTCGATGCCTTGAAAGGTGTAGGTTCGCGCGGAGTACAGCGACTCAAATGCGAGGTAGCTTCCGTCTTTGCGCTGCTCGCGCACGGTAAGCCCGGCGTGCCATCCGTTGACCGGGCGCTCGAGGCGCGCGATGCTGCCGGCGTTGACTAGGCCGCTGTCAAGGCCTACCCCGTTGAGGTTGTAGTTGACCCCACCGCGCAGGTAGGCTTTGATCTTGGAATCAGATGACTGGCTCAAGGCGGGCACGGACAGCGCCACACCGAGCAGGGCAAGTGCAAAACGGTTCATATGTTGCCCAACGCGATAATCGGGCCAAAATTGCCTGAAATCGCGCAGGTTCCGCTTAGTGAACTACCTGGATGCGGTCGCGGAACTGGCGACCGTCGGCGTGGCGCACGTCGAGCACGTAGGTTCCGGCGGGCCAGTCCGCGGTGAGAATTCGCATGCCGTTGACGCCCGTAGAACGGTAAACTTCGGCCCCGTTGAGCGCAAAGGCGCGCACCACGGTGAGGCCCTCGGGCAGTTCCAGGGTGACCACGTCGTTGGCGGGGTTGGGCGAGATGCCCACGGCGAGCTGCGGTTCGTCCAGGCCAATGGTGCTGCGGGTCAGCGCCAGCGTTTGGGTGGCTACGGCGTCGCCGTTGTCGTTGTTGTTGCCGTTGGCAAACAAGCTCGACACATAAATGGTCGTTCCGTCGGGGGCGTTGCCGCTGTTCCACGTGAACGTCCATGCGGCTTGGCCGTTGCTCACGGTGTTGCCGCTTGAGGTGTGCGTGACGAAGCTGGTGTTGACGACTTTGCTTCCGGTACCGGCGGTGAGGCTGCCTTGGTGACCGGCAGATTCTACCGATGCTTGGAATCCGCTGCGCGGGTTGCTGGCTCCGCCCGTGGAGTTGGTTACCGTGATTTGGTAGTTGGTGTTGGGCACAAAACCGGTCGACGGAATGTCGGTGCTGATGCTCACCGTTTGGGTCGAAATCGATGCGCCGCTGTGGCAGCTGCTGCAGGTTTGGCCGTTAGAAGCAGGAGAGCCCGACTTGCCTCCGCCCGGACCGTTGGCGTTTGTGAAGGCAGGGAGGGCAACCGCCGCGGCGGCTAACGCAAAGAGTACTTTTTTCATGGAAATCAGCTTAAGCAGGTTGAAGTTCGTGAACGGTGATTTCGGGCCACATGCCAACGCGCCCAGGGAACGCAAGGTAGCCAAATCCGCGGTTCACATAAAGCGTTTTGGCTCCCACGGGGTAGGCCCCGTCCCAGCGCGGATACTTCCACTTTACCGGGCTCCACTTGAACCAGCCAGGAATTTCAATGCCGAACTGCATGCCGTGGGTGTGTCCGCTCAAGGTGAGCGCGATGTTGGCCGTGTTCGGAAGGACCTCGGCGTCAAAGTGCGACGGGTCGTGGCTCAGCAAAATTTTGGGCGAAGCGGGGTCAGGGCACAGCGCGAGCGTGTCCGCGAGGCGCCCGTACTGCGGGAAGGGGGGCAGTCCCCAGTTTTCAATGCCGAGGAGCTCGAGTTCGGCTCCGTCTTTGGTGAGTACGGCGCGCTGGTTGCGCAGCAGGTTCCAGCCCATCGCCGCGTGGTTTCGGGCCAAGCGATCGAGGTTGGCCTCTTTGGCAGATGGGCTTGGCCAGGGCACGTAGTCTCCGTAGTCGTGGTTGCCCAAAATACTGAACACGCCGTGCGGAGCCTTGATCTGGCTGAACCGCTCCATCCACGGCTCGATTTCGTCGGCGGTGTTGTTGACCAAGTCTCCGGTGAACACGACCGCGTCTCCTCGGGTTTCGAGCACCGCGTCAATTCCCTTTTGAACTTCGTCGGGGTCGGTAAAGCTGCCGCTGTGAATGTCGCTGATTTGCACCAAGCGGAATCCTCGGAAGGCCTCAGGCAATCCCGGGATGCGCACAATGTGCTGCTTGATGCGGTAGCGCGAACGGCCAAACTGCCATCCGTCTAAAATGCTTAAAAACGGAACGGATCCGAGGGCCACAGCAACCCAACCGAGGGCTTTGCGTCGCTCCGGCCATCCGTCTTGGCCAAAAAGGGCTACGCCTCCGCGCACAAAGTCTTCGGCAAGCCAAAGGGCAATTATCGGGAGTTTGGGCACGTAAAGCAGTACGAACCACACCATAAACGTTTGCATGCCGCGGCGGATTTCGTCAGCGGGCGCCGCCGGGTCAAATTTGAAAAACGCATAAAGCACGTAGGCGTAGCCCAAACCGTGTACGATCATGAAGCTGCGCTTCACCCACGCTGAAGGTTCAAGCGTACGAAGGCCGCGGTACACATAAAGGTCCATGGCAAAGTAGAGCACCAGGACGAAGAGAAAGGCTACAGGAGATCGCATAAACAAACGGCCGCAAAGGTCGTGCTACCTTCGCCTCAAATGCTTAACCCCTTTAAATCTGTTTCGGTTTATTCGCTTCGCCAACGATGGAAGGCGGGTTTGCTCCTTTTTGCTCTAATTATTGCCGCGGCCACCCTTTGGTATACCGAATCCTTAGCGGCCAATCTGCGCCGGCGCGAAGCCCGCGAAGTCGAGCGCTGGGCTATGGCGGTGGAGCACATCGTGCATTCGGCCGACGAGGTCGATTTGAGCTTAGCGACCGAGATTATTGAGGACAACGAGTCCATTCCGCTTTTGCTGGTCGACGACTTCGGAACCGTGGTTTCGTCGCGCAACGTCACGTGGAGCGACTCGACGGCGGCCGACACGGCAGCCTGGATCGCGCGCATGGCCGACTACGCGCCGCCCATTGAAATTGAGCTCGTTCCGGGCATGAGCCAATTCATCTACCAGTACGAGTCGACGACCCTTCGCCAGCTGCGCACCTATCCGCGGGTCCTGCTCGGCGTAATGGCCCTATTTCTTTCGCTGTCGTACTACGGATTTCACCGGGCGCGTCGGGCCGAAGAAGATCAAGTTTGGACCGGAATGGCCCGCGAAACCGCCCACCAGCTGGGCACCCCGCTGTCGGCCCTGTACGGCTGGCTGACGGTCCTCGAAGACGAGGCAGCGGGGCAGCCCAACGTGATTCCGCTCCTGGCCGAAGTGCGCAAAGACCTCGAGCGGCTGCAGACCGTCGCCGACCGCTTCTCCAAAATCGGGTCGGACCAGCCCGGTACCGTGGCCGACTTGGCTCCGCTTGTCGAACACAGCGTCTCCTACCTCCAAAAACGCTTGCCCAAGGGCGTGGACCTGCGCTACGAAGTGGCGCCGGCGCTCCCTCCGGTGCGCTACCAGCCGGTCTTGCTGGGGTGGGTGCTCGAAAACCTAATTCGCAACGCCGTCGACGCGCTGCACGACCAAAAGGGCCGCATCGAAGTGCGGGCGCACCGCCTCGGCGACCAAGTGATCCTCGACGTTACGGACAACGGCAAGGGAATGACGGCCAAGGTCCGCCGGTCCGTATTCCGCCCTGGGTTCACGACCAAAAAGCGCGGTTGGGGACTGGGCCTCAGCCTTGCGCGCCGCATTGCCGAGCAGGGCCACGGCGGCAGCCTTCAGGTTTTGCACAGCGCTCCGGGGCAGGGTACCACCTTTCGCTTAGCGCTTCCCCTGCCGTGAGCGGGGCGGGCCAGGCGGGCGGGGTCTACGTCCACGTTCCGTTTTGCCGGCACGCGTGCCGGTACTGCGATTTTCACTTTTCTACGCTCCTCAAACAAATCCCCGACGTGGTTTCGGCCATGGTTCGCGAGGCGGAACTCCGGTTGCCGCAGGGCCTTGCTGCCGCCACCCTGTACTGGGGCGGAGGTACGCCCAGCGTGCTGCCTGAAGCGGACTTTGTGCGGCTCAACCAGGCCGTCCGCGCCCCAATAGTCCTGGCGGAGGGCGCCGAATGCACCCTCGAGGTCAACCCCGAAGACGTGACGGACCGCTCGCTCGCCCTTTGGAAGGCGCAGGGGTTCAACCGGCTGAGTGTGGGCGTTCAAAGTTTTCGCGACGACCGCCTCGACTGGATGGGCCGACCGCACCGCGGTCGCGACGCCGAAGACGCGGTTCGCCGCGCGCAAGATGCAGGCTTCACCAACCTAAGTTTAGACTTGATTTATGGTCTGCCGGGCAGCAGCCTCGGGGAGTGGCAGGAGCAGGTCGGGCGGGCCCTTGACTTGGGCAGTCCGCACCTTTCAGCCTACGCACTAACCGTGGAACCCCGAACGGCGCTGTTCCACGACGTGGCCAAGGGCAAGGCAGCGGCGCCGTCCGACGAGCGTGCGGCCGAGGATTTTAGGTGGCTCCGCGCCGAGATTCAGCGTGTGGGTTGGGACGCCTACGAGGTGAGCAACTACGCCCAACCGGGATTCCGCGCCCAGCACAACAGCGCCTACTGGAAGGGCAGCCCCTACGTCGGAATCGGCCCCGGCGCCCATTCCTTTGACGGAAACCGAACCCGGCAGGCCAATGTGCGCAGCAACCCCGGCTACCAAAAGGCCCTTTTAGCGCCCGTTCCGACGGGCTGGTTTGAGCTCGAGGTGCTGAGCGACCAAGAGTGGTTCCACGAGCAGGTGCTCACCCAGCTGCGCCGCGCCGAGGGTCTGAGCCGGGCCGCTGCGCAAGGCCGCGATTTGGACCGGGCCTGGGCCTCCTGGATTAGCCAAGGTATGCTTCGGACCGACGAACAGGGCTGGTGCCTCGACGGCGAAGGCTGGCTGTGGGCCGACGCGATTGCGTCTGATGCATTTGGCCTTGAGGACTGATTCGTTTAGCTTCGTGCTATGTTCGATTTAAGTATTCCGGTGGAGTTTGGCCGCCCGAGGGCCTGGTACCTCGACGGTCCACGCCGCGAGGCTGTGCGACTCGGCGAGTGGGTTGGCGATGTGAACCAAGGCGGAAGCGTGAATTTTTTTGACGTACACTTTAATCCCCACGCCCACGGCACCCATACCGAATCGGTGGGCCATGTGGTGAGCGAATCGGTGCATGCGGTGAGCTTGCCGCTGCCGCCCTGGATGCGGGCGCGGGTGGTGCGCATTCCAAGTCCGCGCCTGCTGCGTCTTGAGGTGCTTCAGGCGAGTTCGGCGTCGCGGTTTGACTACGATGCCCTAGTCCTTGCCACGCACGAAGGCGACCTAAGCCAGCGCGACTGGCGCCGCAGCGATCCGCCCGCCGTGGAACCCGCGGCCTTGGCCTGGCTCGCGGAGCACGGCGTTCGCCATCTGCTCATCGATCTGCCCAGCGTGGACCCCGAAGAAGATGGTGGAGCCTTGGCGGCGCACCGCGCCTTTTGGGGACTGCCTTTGGGATCTACGGCCCTTGCCGACGCCCGCCACGCCGGGGCGAGCATTACCGAACTCATTCAGGTTCCCGCGGACTGCGCCGAGGGCAACTATATGCTGAATTTGAGCCTTGCTCCGATGCACGGCGACGCGGTGCCCAGCCGCCCCATTTTGTTCCCCGCCGAGAGTACTTAAACGCCTACCTTTGCCCATTATGTGGGAAAAACTTGGTCGTTTTTTACGCCGTAATCGTCGTGCGGTCCTAGCCTTTTGGGTCGTTTATGTGTTGGTAATGGCTTTTTTGGGTCGGAATGTGGAAGTAAGCTACCACTTCGCCAAAATGCTGCCTGCCGACGATAGCGTCTACACTGAATTTGTTGACCTTAATAAGCACTTCGACCAAGGCAGCGGTGGCGTCGTCTTTCTTGCCGCGCACGACCGGGCGATGTTCACTCCCTACATTTTGAATTCGTGGATCGAGATGGCCAAAAGCATCGAGAACACCCCCGAAGTCGAAAACGTCCTCTCCTGGCACAACGCCGTTACGCTGTATTTAGGTCCTGACTCCACCGATCGCTTCGAGGCACTTAACATCTGTGACGGCCGCATTGACACGCGGGCCGAGGCCGAAACCCTAAGGGCTGAGCTAAATGAGCTTCCGGTATACCACGGATTGATGAACAGCCACGACGGCAACACCCAGCTCATGGCGGTGCGCATCAGCGACACGGCGAACTACAGCAAGCTGTTCTTCCCGATGATCGACCACATTACGGCCGAAGCAAAAAAGTTTGAGCGCCGCACGGGCATCGACGTGCAAATCTCGGGAGTGCCCTACTTGCGCATGGTCAACGCCCGGAGCATCAAGTCAGAAATCAACCTCTTTTTAGGGTTGACCGCCATTGTTACGCTCATCATCATGTTTGCCATGATGCGGAGCACCCGGGCCGCCCTCATAGCCCTGGCGGTCGTGGGCGTTGGCGTCGTTGGTTCGTTTGGGGTCTTGGGTGCTTTAGGGTACAAGCTCACCCTATTCAGCGCCCTGATTCCGCCCTTGCTCATCGTCATTGTAGTGCCCAACTGCATTTTCTTCATCAATAAATACCACCAGGAATACGCTCGAGACCAAGATGTGGACGCGGCGGTGCAGCACACGGTTAAAAAAATCGGAGGGGTTGCGCTGCTTACCAACCTCACCACCGCCCTTGGTTTTTCTACGTTTACGCTGACCTCGAGCGACGCGTTGGTCCATTTTGGCATCGCAGCAACGATCAACATTATCGTAGTCTACGTGCTGTCCATCACCATCTTGCCGGTGCTCTACAGCTGGTTGCCGGCTCCGCGCCCGCAGCACTACAAGCACCTGGATCAAAAGTGGCTCAGCGACGGCGTTGCTTGGCTTGAGCGCGTAGCTCAGCACCACCGCAAGTGGGTGTACATCGGGGCATTGACCTTGGCCGCCGCTGGCGGGGTGGGAATGCTGCGCATGCAGACCACCGGTAACATTACGACCGACATCGATCCTGCCGACCCGCTCGTGCAGCAGATGCGCTTTTTTGAGCAAGAGCTGGGTGGCGTAATTCCCCTCGAGGTGGTCATCAACACGCGCGAGCCGGGCGGAGTTAACTCGTCGTCGGTACTTCGGCAGGTGGAGGAGTTTCAGCGCTCGCTGGACACACTGCCCAACATGTCCCGAAGTCTGAGTGTCGTCGACTTTATGAAGTTTGGCCGCCAAGCTTTTTATGGCGGAATGCCTGAGTTTTATGAGCTGCCCACCGCTGCCGAACGCCGGCAAATCGCAGCATTGCTGCCGTCGGGAGCGGCCGATGCCAACGCGGCCCTGACCTCAGGGCTTGTGAGTGCAGACGGACAGCGCATGCGCATCACCGTTCAGGTGCGCGACCTTCCTCGCCCCGAAATGGTCAACGTGGTCAAGGCCATTCAAGCTAACGCCGACGCCATTTTTGACCGGGTACAGGTCGATGTCAGCTTTTCAGGTGCGGGTTTGATCTTTTTGCGCTCCACCGAGTACCTCATCGACAACCTCATCATGAGCCTAATTTTTGCGGTTGTCGTGATTTCGCTGCTCATGGCGGGACTGTTCCGCTCGTGGCGAATGATGGTTGTGGCCATCCTGCCCAACCTGCTGCCGCTGATCATGACGGCGGGCATTATGGGCTGGTTTGGGATTCCCGTCAAGCCATCAACCGTGCTGATTTTCTCTATTGCCTTTGGTATATCGGTCGACGACACCCTGCACCTTTTGTCGCGCTACCGCCAAGAGCTGCTGGTGAACGGCGGCAACATCGGCAGGGCGGCCTTGATCGCCATTCGCGAGTCAGGGGTGAGTATGTTTTACACCTCGGTGGTTTTGTTTGCGGGATTTATGATCTTTTTAGCCTCAAACTTTGGAGGAACTCAGGCCCTAGGCTTGCTCGTCTCGATTACTTTAGGCTTCGCGATGTTTACAAACCTGCTTCTCTTACCCTCGCTCCTCATGTCGCTTGACCGCGTGATGTCGGCTAAGGAGCAGGAACACTCTCTTGCGGAACTCTCAGAAGGCGAATAATGAAAGGCATCATCTTGGCCGGCGGTTCCGGCACCCGACTCCATCCGCTCACGCACAGCATCAGCAAGCAGCTCATGCCGGTGTACGACAAGCCGATGATTTACTACCCGCTTTCGACCTTGATGGAGGCCGGTATTCGCGAAATCCTGCTCATCACGACGCCGCACGACGCGCCCCTGTTTCACAAGCTTCTGGGCGACGGATCGCAGCTCGGCTGCCGCTTCGATTACACGGTGCAGCACGAGCCCAACGGCTTGGCGCAGGCCTTCGTGCTCGGCCGCGACTTCATTGGCGACGACGCGGTGGCGCTGGTTTTGGGCGACAACATCTTTTACGGAACCCAGATGCCCAGCATCCTCCAGGCCTCGGCCAACCCCCAGGGCGGCGTCGTGTTTGCCTACCCCGTGAGCGACGCCGAGCGCTACGGCGTGGTCGAGTTTGACGCGCAGGGCAAGGCCCTTTCGATCGAAGAAAAACCCGCGCAGCCCAAGAGCAACTACGCGGTCCCCGGCCTGTACTTCTACGACAACCAAGTCGTCGACATCGCCGCCAACCTCAAGCCCTCGGCGCGCGGCGAGTACGAAATCACCGACGTCAACCGCGAGTACCTGCGGCGCGGCGAGCTCAGCGTCCAAATCATGGACCGCGGCACGGCCTGGCTCGACACTGGCACCTTCGAGAGCCTCATGGAAGCCGCCCAATTCGTGCAAATCATCGAGCGCCGTCAGGGCCTTAAGGTGGGTTGTATTGAAGAGGTCGCCTACCGCCAGGGCTTCATTGACGCCGCGCAGCTCGAGGCCCTTGCGGCTCCGCTCGTGAAAAGCGGGTATGGAGCCTACCTGCGCACCTTGCTCCGCTAAACCAAACCCCATTCGTGGGCGTTGCCCTTAAACATCTCCTAAGTCATGCAGTCGGTCGAACGCCTTCAACGCACCTTTATTCAGTCGCTCGAAGCGAGCATGGGCGAGCCCGAATGGAGCCGCCAGCCCGACCGCTTGTATGCCCCGCAGCGCTACATTTTGGCCATGGGCGGCAAAAGATTGCGCCCGGTTTTAGCACTGATGGGCGCGGAGGCCGTGGGCGCTAAAGCCGAGGTGGCCCTGCCGGCGGCCCATGCGGTCGAGCGCTTTCACAACTTTTCGCTGATCCACGACGACATTATGGATGCGGCGCCCCTTCGGCGCGGACACGCCACGGTGCACGAGCGCTGGGGCGTCAACACGGCCATTTTGAGCGGCGATGCGTTGTTTGCCTTAGCTTTCAAGGCATTGGAGGCGGCCCCCAAGTCGGCCTTGCCGGAGCTTTACCGCGTATTTACCCAAACGGCCATGGAGGTCTGCGAAGGCCAGCAATGGGACATGGATTTTGAGCACGAGGACCGCGTCGAAGAAGGCGCCTACCTGCGCATGATTCAGTACAAAACCAGTGTTCTCTTGGGCTGCGCGCTGCAGATGGGGGTCTTGAGCGGCGGCGGATCGGCCGAAGTCGCTCAAGCGCTTTACTCGTTTGGCTTGGAATTGGGAACCTCATTTCAGATCCACGACGACCTGCTTGACGCCTTTGGCGACCCGGCTAAAACCGGAAAGCAGGCGGGCGGGGACCTCATTCAGGGCAAAAAAACCATGCTGTGGATTGAATTGGGTCGCCGCAGCCCCGAGCACCTCAACGAAGCCATGGCCCTGAGCGGTTCAGAGCGGGTAGACGTGCTTACCGAAGCCCTCGAGACCACCGGAGTCCGCGCCTACGTCGAGTCGCGCCGCAAAGAGCACTTTGATCGGGCCCTTGTGGCCCTCGGCCGCGCCGGAGACTTGGGCGCTGCAACCCCCGACCTGAGGGAACTCGCCGAGTGGCTTTTTTCCCGCGAATCCTAGGCTTTTTGGCCGTAATTTTGCCGAGAGTTTGCCCACTATGGATCGCTTTTCTTTTCTCGGCAGTGCCCACGTCGCCTACTTAGACGAACTCTACCAGCAGTACGTCGAGAATCCGGACTCCGTAGAGCCCTCGTGGCGCGCTTTTTTTCAAGGCTACGACTTTGCGCGCAGCCCTTACGGCGACGACCTAGAGTCGCTCGTCGCACCGGTGGGGCCCGAGGTGCCCGAAGAGCTCCGCAAAGAGTTCATGGTGCTCAACCTCATCAACGGCTACCGCACCCGCGGCCACCTGTTTACCCAGACCAACCCGGTTCGCGAACGCCGCACCTACAAGCCCACGCTTGACCTCGAGAACTTTGGCTTGAGCGCCGCCGACCTCGACAGCAGCTTTCAGGCGGCCGTTGAAGTGGGCTTGCCGGGGCCGGCTCCGCTGCGCGAAATCGTCGAGCAACTCAAGGCCATTTACTGCCGTTCCATTGGGGTTGAGTACATGTACATCCGCGACCCGCAGGTGGTCAAGTGGATTCAGAACTACGTGCACGTCAACGACAACTACCCGACGCTGAGCGCCGACGAGAAAAAGCACGTGCTCCACAAGCTCAACGAAGCGGTGGCCTTCGAGAACTTTCTCAACACCAAGTTTGTCGGCCAAAAACGCTTCTCGATCGAGGGCGCCGAAGCGCTGATTCCGGGCTTGGACTTTCTCATGCAGCGCGCTGCGGACCTCGGCGTCGAAGAAGTCGTACTGGGCATGGCCCACCGCGGACGCCTGAATGTGCTGACCAACATTTTTGGCAAGCCTGCGCGCCAGATTTTTAGCGAATTCGAAGGCAAAGAATTTGATGACAAAGAAGGATTTGATGGTGACGTCAAGTACCACCTGGGTTACACGACGACGAAAACGCTCCGCAACGGGCGCAGCCTTAAGCTCAACATTTCGCCGAACCCCTCGCACCTCGAGGCTGTAGACGCGGTAGTGGAGGGCATCGCGCGCGCTAAAGGCAACACCGACTACGGAATGGACCGCGCCAAGGTGCTTCCGATTCAAATCCACGGCGACGCGGCGGTAGCCGGCCAGGGCATCGTGTACGAAGTCGTGCAGATGGAGCGCCTCGACGGCTATGGCACGGGCGGAACCATTCACCTGGTCATCAACAACCAGGTTGGATTCACGACGAACTACCTCGACGCCCGCTCGTCGACCTACGCCACCGACGTGGCCAAAGTCGTTTTGGCCCCGGTGCTCCACGTCAACGGCGACGACGTCGAGGCCGTGGTGCACGCCATGCGCTTCGCCATGGAGTACCGGCAGCACTTTGGTCGCGACGTATTCATCGACCTGCTTTGCTACCGCAAGTACGGCCACAACGAGGGCGACGAACCGCGCTTTACTCAGCCCCTGCTGTACAAGGCCATTGCACGCCACCCCAATCCGCGCGAAATCTACCACGCCAAGCTGCTCGCCCAGGGCGCTACGCACGCCAACTTGGTCAAAGAAATGGAGGCGGAATTCAAGCAGCTCCTCGAAGGCCATTTTGATGAAGCCAAGCAGATCGCCAAGAACGTCATCGTGCCGTTCATGGAAGACGAATGGGCGCCCTACCCGCCGGCGTCGGGCGATGCCGTGCACCAGCTTCCGGTAACCGGAGTCGAGCGCACCCGCATCGAGTCGGCCGCCACGGCCCTCACCACGCTGCCCGAGGGCAAAAAGTTCTTGAACAAGGCCAGCCGTCTGCTTGAGGACCGCCGCGCCATGGTCTTTGACCGCAACGCCATCGACTGGGGTATGGCCGAGAATTTGGCCTATGCGACCCTGCTTCAGGAGGGCTTTAACGTGCGGATTTCGGGCGAAGACGTCGAGCGCGGAACCTTCAGCCACCGCCATGCCGTGCTGAAAATGGAGGATTCCGAAGAGGAATACATCCCGATGAACGCCGTTCCGGGCAAGACCGGCCGCTTTGCGATCTACAATTCGCACCTTTCAGAATATGCGGTGCTCGGATTTGACTACGGATATGCCATGGCGAGCCCCGAGACCCTGGTGATCTGGGAAGCCCAGTTCGGCGATTTCGCCAACGGCGCCCAAATCATCATCGACCAGTTCATCAGCGCCGCCGAAGACAAGTGGAACACCCAAAACGGCTTGGTAATGCTGCTCCCGCACGGCTACGAAGGCCAGGGCGCTGAGCACTCGTCGGCCCGCCTCGAGCGCTTTTTGCAGCTCTGCGCCGAAGACAACATGGCCGTGTGTAACCCGACGACGCCGGCCAACCACTTTCATTTGCTTCGCCGGAGCATGCACTGGAGCTTCCGCAAGCCGCTGGTGGTGATGAGTCCCAAGAGTTTGCTGCGCCACCCCAAGGCGGTTTCGACCGTTGAGGAGCTGGCCGCCGGCACGTTTCAGCCGCTGATCGGCGATGCGACCGCGGATGCCGCCAAGGTCACGAAGGTGGTGTTCTGTTCAGGCAAGCTGTACTACGAGCTCGACGAGGAGCGCAGTACGCGCGGAGCCGTGGACACGGCCATCGTCCGCCTCGAGCAGCTGTACCCTTTGCCCGCCGCCCAAATGCAGGCGGAGCTCGCCAAGTACCCGTCAGCGGTCAAGCTGGTTTGGGCCCAAGAAGAGCCCGCAAATATGGGCGCCTGGACCTACCTGCTGGCCAACTGCGACCTAAAGCTGCAGCGCGTATCGCCGCCGGCATCGGCCGCTCCCGCAACCGGTTCCCACAAGGCCGCCCACCACATTCAGCACCGCCTGATTGCCCAAACATTTGATTGCTAAAATCCCCCTCGAACCATGATCCTTGATATGAAGGTGCCCTCTCCGGGCGAATCGATTAGCGAAGTTGAAATCGCCACCTGGCTCGTTAGCTCGGGCGACTATGTCGAGAAGGACCAGGCCATTGCCGAGGTGGACTCTGATAAGGCGACGCTGGAGCTTCCAGCTGAGGCCGCAGGGGTGATCGAAATTTTGGTGGAGCCCGGAACCACCGTGGCCGTGGGCCAAGTGGTGTGCCGCATTGACACGTCGGCCGCGGCGCCTGAGGGCGGAGCCAAGCCGTCCTCTAGCGACGTGCCCAACCCAATGCCGGTGGCTGCTGCCCCGGCACCTGCCGCTGCAACCGCGACCTACGCGACCGGAACCGCTTCGCCCGCCGCCAAAAAAATCCTGGCCGAGAAGGGCATGGACCCCAGCCAAGTCGCCGGAACCGGTAAGGACGGCCGCATCACCAAAGAAGACGCCGTCAACGCCAAGGTAGCCATGGGCTCCGCCTCTTCGGCTGGCCGCGGCGAGACCCGCACCCGCATGAGTGCCCTTCGCCGCAAGCTGGCGACCCGCCTCGTGAGCGTGAAAAACGAAACGGCCATGCTGACCACCTTCAACGAGGTCGACATGAAGCCCATTATGGACCTGCGCAAAGAATACAAAGACGCGTTTGCCGCGCAGCACGGCGTCGGGCTCGGGTTCATGAGTTTCTTCACCCTCGCCACCGTGCGCGCCTTGAAAATGTTTCCGGCCGTGGCCAGCATGATTGACGGCGACGACATGGTGTCGTTTGACACCACCGACATTTCGGTCGCGGTGAGCGGACCCAAGGGCCTGATGGTTCCCGTGCTCCGCAACGCAGACCAAATGAGCTTTGCCGACGTCGAAGCGGGCATCAAGGACCTCGCCACCAAGGTGCGCGACGGCAAAATCAGCGTTGACGAGATGACGGGCGGATGCTTCACCATCACCAACGGCGGCGTGTTCGGTTCCATGCTTTCGACCCCCATCATCAATCCGCCGCAGAGCGCGATCCTCGGAATGCACAACATCGTCGAGCGCCCCGTGGTGCGCGACGGCCAAATCGTGGTGCGCCCCATCATGTATGTGGCCATGAGCTACGACCACCGCATCATCGACGGCCGCGAGTCAGTCGGCACCCTCGTCGCCATAAAAGAAGCCCTCGAGAATCCCGTGGAGCTGTTGATGGGCGGCGACGTGAAGGCGGGACTTGGGTTGGGCAACTAGCAACGAGCAGCTAGCAACTAGCGGCTAGCAACGAGCAGCTAGCAACGAGCTTGTTAGCCCCTCGGGCTTCTTCTAAATTCTAACTTTGCGGCATGCTGCTGATTGATACCCATACCCACTTGGATAATCCGCAACTCGAGCCGGATCGGGCCGAAGTGTTTGCGCGCATGAAGCAGGCGGGGGTTGGGCGAGCGCTAATTCCCAACGTTGACGACGAAAGCTGGCCGCGCATGCAGGCCCTTCAAGCGGAGTACCCTGAGGTTGTGCGGCTGATGCTCGGACTGCATCCCTGCCATGTGGGCGAGGACTGGGTCGAGGTTTTGGATCGCTACGAAGCTCGGTGGTCCGCGACCCCTGAGGCATTTGTCGCCGTGGGCGAACTCGGACTCGACCTCTACTGGGACCAGACTACGCTGGACCGCCAGGTGGCGGCCTTGGAGCGCCAGCTGGAGTGGTGCGTGCGCTGGAACAAGCCCTTCAGCATGCACGTGCGCGAGGCCTGGGGCCCGACGATGGACGTGCTGCGGACCTGGAAGGGTCGGGGCCTTCGCGGCGTCCTTCACTGCTTCACGGGTTCCCGCGAAATTGCTGAAGAGCTGATCGGCATGGGCTTTTACCTCGGAATTGGGGGCGTTGCGACGTTTCCGAAGGCGGGTGTGACCGACGTGCTTCGGGCAGTAGGCCTGGATCGCTTGGTCCTTGAAACGGATTCGCCGTACCTGGCTCCGGTTCCGTTCCGCGGCAAACGAAACGAAAGCGCCTATGTGCGCCGAGTCGCCGAATACCTCGCGGTAGCGCTCGACCGCACGGTTGCCGAAGTCGCAGAGGTCACGAGCCGGAACGCGCAGCATATCTTCGGGCCGTGAAACTGCTGATCCTATACACTGGAGGAACTATTGGCATGGTGGCCCAGCGCGACGGAAGTTTGGTTCCGTTCCACGCCGACGCCCTGCGCGCCAACGTGCCCGATTTGGCCCGACTGGCCGCCGAGGTCGATTGCCGCAGCTTGGGCCAGCCCAAGGATTCTTCTGACGTAGGCCCCGACGATTGGCGCGCCATGGCCGACGCCCTCTGGGCGGCCCGCGACGAATTCGACGGCTTTGTCGTGCTCCACGGGACCGATACCATGGCCTACAGCGCCAGCGCCTTGAGCTTTATGTTGGGCGGTTCGTTTGGCAAGCCGGTGGTGCTCACGGGCAGCCAGGTTCCGCTCGGCGTGCTGCGAAGCGACGGCCGCGACAACCTGCTCACGAGCCTTGAAATCGCGATGCTGCGCGATGCCCAGGGCGCCCCGCGGGTGCGCGAGGTGACCGTGTTTTTTGAGAACCGCCTCTTTCGCGGAAACCGCGTCTACAAGCATTCCGCACGCCAATTTGACGCATTCCACAGCCCCAACTACCCTGAATTGGGTCGAAGCGGAGTTGAGCTCGTGCTGCACCGCAAACGGCTCTGGCAGCCCAACTTGGGTGAGGAGCGCCGCACCGGCTTGAACCCCAACGTCGCCGTGGCCACCTTGACCCCGGGAATGACCGAGTCCGCCCTGCGCGCTATGCTGCTGGGAAGCCGCGCCGAAGGGGTAGTGCTGCAAACCCTTGGCAGCGGCAACGCTCCGGCATGGCCCTGGCTGGCCGACGTGCTGGCTGAAGCCCATGCGGCCGGCGTGCGCGTGGCCCACGTTTCCCAATGCCGCGCCGCGTCACCTGCGCCTTCAAACTACGCGTCGGGCAAAGTGATTCAAGCGGCCGGCGTATGGGAGTCCGGTGGAATGACCCTCGAGGCCGCCGTGGTCAAGATGATGCTTGTCTTGGCTTTAGCGCCCGAGCATCAAGCGCAAGCCTGGTCCGCAAGCTGGGCCGGCGAACGCGACTAAGGCCGCCGTCCTCCTTAATCCTACCACAGCCGACAGGCAATAAAAAAGCCGCCCCCCGAAGGAGGCGGCTCGTTCACTCCCGAAGGAGGTCTCGATTAGTTCATAACCGTCACGCGGGCTACAGCGCTGCTGCCGTCGGCGAAGAAGGCAGTCACGAAGTAGAGTCCGTTGGCGAACTGCGTAGCGTCAAGCTGCGTGCCGTGTACACGGGCCACCACTTCGCCTACGCTGTTGGTCAAGATCACGGCGGCGAGGTCTTCGCGCGTCGTGGCGATGTTGATTACCGAGTTGGTTGGGTTCGGGAATACGCGGATGCTGTTCATCGACGACTCGCCGAGTCCCACACAAGCCTCAACTACCACGGTGGTCGTAGCGCTGTTGGCGCAACCGTTGGCATCGGTGTAGCTGTAGGTAATCGTGTGCGATCCAACACCTGCGGTGGCAGGGTCAAAGCTGGCTCCGGTAACACCGGTTCCGCTGAATGTTCCGCCTGACGGAGCGCCAGCCAGTACGACCGGGCCGTAGTTCACGCACGTGGTGTCGCTGAAGGCGAGTACCGTAACGGCGGGCAGGTTGTTGACCACGATGGTCTTGCTGGTCGCCGTGCTGGTGCAGCCATTGGCGGTTACCGTTACCGAGTACACTCCGGCGTTGGCAGCCGTAGCGTTGGCGATGGTCACGCTGGCACTGGTGCCACTGTAGTTGGGTCCGCTCCAGGTAAACGTAGCACCCGGTGCACTTGAGCTCGCCGTCAGCTGAATGGTTTCACCTGCGCAAAGCACCGAGTCTACCACGGTCACGCTTGCCGCCGCCGGAGCAGTTGGGTTCGCGATCGAGTAGGGGCCGAACGTCGAAGCACATCCGGTAGCGTTGGTGGCGGTCAGGTTGTAGACGCCAGCTGCAACGTTGGTAAGGTTGGCCGAAGTGCCGACCGAAACGTTGGCGCTGTTGGTCCAGTTGTAGGTCAAGCCGGTACCGGTTACGGTCACGCCCGTGATTGAACCGTTTGAAAGTCCGCAACCTGCATTGGTAACCGTAGGCGTGCCGCTAAGGCTGGGCGCAGCGTCTACCGTGATGCTGAAGGTGGCCGTGTCGGAGCAACCGGCGACGTTGGTGCCGATCACCGTGTAGGTGGTGTTGGCCGTGGGGCTCACCATCAGGGTGTTGGTCGTCGTGCCGTTGTTCCACAGGTAGGTCGCGCCACCGGCGGCGGTCAAGGTCACGCTCTGACCAGCGCACACGGTTGCGGTACCTGTTACGGTAACGGTCGGACGCGCCTCAACTGCAACGGTTGCGGTGCTGCTGTTGGAACAGCCTGAACCGTCGGTGATGGTAACCGTGTAGCTTCCGGAGGTGGACACCGTGATGCTTTGCGTCGTTGCGCCCGTGCTCCAGAGGTAGCTGTAGCCCGCTGGGGCAGCGAGGGTCGTGCTCGAGCCCTGGCACACCGTGAGGGATCCGGTAACGGTCGGTGCCGCTAGGCCGCACGCGATGTTGTTCGCAAACGGAGCTGCCGTGAACGAGGCGCCCGTGAGGGCCACGGAACTTGCGCCCGGACGATAATCAGGTGACGTGTAGTTGTACGGAGTCGTCAAGATGTTGGCGGAGCTCAGCAGCGAGTCGTTGGCGTTGGCGCCAAAGAAGGCTTTGATGTCGAACGAAGCGCTCGTCTTGTAGAAGCCTTGGGCCGGACGGTAGCCCGCCAAGATGTTGTTTTTGAACAACAAGTTGCCGCTTGTGGCTTGACCTTCAGTCGAGGCGCCGTCGATAAACAGTCCCTTTTTGAAGTCCATGAAAATCGAGTTGTGGATTTTCATTTCGCTGTTTCGGCGCAGGCGAAGTGCGCGCTCGTGCTTGGGGTCAATCGTCGCGTTGACGTTTCCACGAAGCGGACCTACCGCAGTCACGTTCGAGAAGACTGCGGCCGTTTTGGGAATGTTGCTTGAACCGCTGCCGTCGTTGTCGCACTCAAAGCCTTCAGAGGTTGAGCCCGAAGACTGGTCGGCGATGGCCGGGTCGCGAACGATCAGCACGTACTGGATTTGTCCGCGGTAGCCGAAGTCGCAGTCCATGTCGTCGTCGAGGCCGCGGTAGGCCACGAGGTGCTTCGCATTTACGGTACCGCCGAACCACTCAAACGAGTCGTCGTTGGTGTACGAAGTCTGCACGTAGTCGATCACCGTGTTGCGGCCTACGGATCCCATAGTGAGTCCGTTGATTTCCTTGTCGATTTGGTAGGCGTAGCCACCGAACTCGATGCGTACGTACTTCAGCACGCCGCTGTTGTCGTTGTCGTTGGGGGTGGCGCCACCGCCGAACTCCGAGTCAGCTGACACGGGAAGACCTTCGATGTTGCCGATACCGGCGGGCGTGCCCGCAGCGGCGTTCGCCGGAAGGTTGTTGGCTGCCTTACCAAGAATGATAATGCCACCCCAGTCGCCAATGGCGCGGTTACCCACACCGCCGCTCGAGGTGAACACGATGGGTGCCGACTTGGTGCCGTTGGCAACAATTTTAGAACCCTTAGTGATGATCAGGGCAGAACCTGCTACGGCCTTGTTGCCACGAACCACGGTTCCGGGTTCAATAGTCAGGGTGGCACCGTTATTCACGTAGATCGGTCCGCTGATGAGGTAGGTGTTGTTGGCCGTCCAGCGCGTGTCGACCGTAATGTTGGCCGCTACGGTAACCGTCGGAGCCGGGTAAATCGTGTTGGCGGGGTCCCAGTTGGTCCAAGAGTCGGTCCACATGGGCTCTGGTGCCGGGGCAAACGCGCCGCGGAACGACGTCGTCGTGAACTGCGGGAAGCCTTGGTCGTTGAAGTCGACGTTCCTCAGCGCCAGCGAACCCGCCGCAGGGCGGTAGTCCGGAGCCGTGTAGCTGTAGGGGCTCACCAAAAGGTTGGCGGCGCTCACCAGCGTATCGTTCATGTTGTCGGCGATCCACTTCTTCGAGTTAAACGTGGCCGACGTGGTTACGATTTTATTTGAAGGCTGGCAGCCTGCAATGATGTTGTTGCGGAAGCGCAGCAGGTCCTCACCTGCACGTAGTTCCGAGGCCGTACCATCGATGTGAATTCCGCGCTTCCAATCCATAAAGATTGAGTTCAAAATTTTCATCTCGCTGTTGCGGCGCAGGCGAAGGGCGCGCTCAAACTTGCTGTTGATCGTGGCGCTAGGGTTGCCGCGAAGCGGGCCAATAGCGGTGAAGTTCGAGAACATTGCCGCCGTTTTTGGCGTATTATTCGAGCCACTTCCGTCGTTGTCGCACTCGAAACCTTCTGAAGTTGAGCCCGAAGACTGGTCGGCGATGTTCGGGTCGCGCACGATCAAACCGAACTGCACTTTACCGCGAAATCCGAAGTCGCAGTCCATGTCGTCGTCCAGGCAGCGGTAGGCCACCAGGTGCTTGGCGTTCACGGTTCCACCGAACCACTCAAAGGCGTCGTCGTTGACAAACGAAGCTTGCAGGTAGTCAATTTCCGTGGCGGCACCTACCGAGCCAAACGTAAAACCATTGATCTCCTTGTCAATCTGGTAGGCGTATCCTCCAAACTCCAGGCGTACGTACTTAAGTACCCCGCTGTTGTCGTTGTCGTCGGGGGTAGCTCCGCCGCCGAACTCTGAGTTGGTTGAAACGGGCAAACCCTCGATGTTTCCGATGCCGGCGGGCGTGCCTGCAGCAGCGTTGGCCGGGAGGTTGTTGGCGGCTTTACCCAAAAGCACAATACCCCCCCAGTCGCCAATTTGGCGGCTGCCGGGAGCGGCGCTCGAGGTGAAGACAATGGGTTGCGAAGCTGTGCCGGCCGCGATCAGTTTCGCTCCTTTGGTCACGATAAGCGCAGAACCGGCCGTGGCGACGTTGCCGCGAACCACGGTTCCGGGCTGAATCGTCAGTACCGCATTGTTGGTCACATAAATCGGACCCGAAATCAAGTACACGTTGTTGGCCGTCCACGTCGTGTTCGACGTGATGTTGGCGGCTACGGTTACCGTAGGGGCGCCGTACACGGTGGTCTGGGGATCCCAGTTGGTCCAACCGTTGGTCCACATGGGGGTGGGAGCTGGAGCGAAGGCCCCGCGGTAGTCCGTGGGCTCAAACTTCCAGTTCACTTGGGCAAACGACGAAGTCGTCAGGGCCGAAAATAGAAGGAGTGCGATTTTTTTCATGCGTAGGTTTACTATGTGGTGCAAACCTACCCGGGTAATACTACCTCAGTTTTACCGCATCGTTATAGTTCCGTAACTCCAATGCAACGCCAATGTTAAGTGCTTAAAGCTGGTAGGTCAGGCCCAGCGAAACGGTGGGTCCGAAATTGGTCCGCCACATTTGGTCGTCGCCCGCTGACCAACGCTGGTCGTTGTTGATGTCGTTGAAGAAAATCAAGTCCGGCGCCAGCAGGTCGCGGGCAGTAAACTTCAAACTGAGCTTTTTATTCACCTCTTGATTGATCGAAAGATCGAGCACGGCGCGCCCCTTTTCCCACACACTGGGTTCTTGGCTCGAGCCCACGATGAAAATGCGGTCGCCCACTTGGTTAAACGCGGCGCTTACGGTGGTTCCAGACTCCTCGTTTTGGTACTGAATTCCAGCATTGATTACGTAGGGTGACTGACCTTGTAGCGGACGAATCGAATCGCTGGCCGTGGTGGCATTCAGCGTCACCCGCGAGCGAATTAGGGCGTAGTTGGCAAACACGGTAACCTTGCTCCACAGCGCGTGATCAGGGGTTCCGAGCAGCGTGCCCACTAGGAGTCGGCCTTCTAGCTCCAATCCGTAGTCAACCGCCTTCGGAACGTTTACAAACGTGTATTCGGTTACCACGTCTTCGCGCGTAGCTTGCTCAATCGGGTTGGTGAAGTTTTTGTAAAAACCGGTCACCGACAGTACCTGGCCTTTGCCGGGATACCACTCGTAGCGAGCGTCATAATTGTCGATGGTTGAGCGCACTAAACTCGGGTTGCCCGTAACCACGTAGCGCGTTTGAAAGTCATAAAACGCAAACGGCGCCAGCTCGCGGAATTCTGGGCGGTTCAGCGTGCGCGAGTACGAGACGCGCAGGTTTTGCGCGTCGTTCACGCTGTAGATGAAGTTGACCGACGGCAAAAAGTCGAGCTTGCTGCTCTCAACCTGCACCGTGTCGTTGTTGTCGGTTTTCGAGTACAGGTTTTGCTCGAAATTCTCGGCGCGGACGCCCCAGTTGATGCGCGTTTTTTCCATGATGCGCGTGTCGAACTGCAAAAATCCGTACCCCAAGGTCGCGTTGGCGAGGTAGGAGTCTGACGACTTCGTACCCTCGCGCATCGAGAATCCGGTAGTGGCATTCATGTTGCCGCTGGCAAAAATTCCGTCAGTGGATTGGTTCAGCAGCGACTGATCAAACGACATGAAGTTGGCCAGCACGTACCCAAACTGGCGCGCCGTGTAGGAGCGGTCGCGGTACTGAGCTCCGGCGCCAATTTTAACGTTGTTGCGAAGGCCCACCTTGACCATATCCAACGGCAGCTCAAACGTTGCCTGGCCGCTGGTGATGCCCTCGAGGTTCAGTCCATAAAAACGGCTGCCCGAGTAGTCGGGGCCCACCGACGTCGAAGTAATGCCCGCACGCCACGCCGTGTCAGCTACGTCGGTGTCGCCGTAGTACAGCGTGTTGCGCAAGTTGGGTACGCTGCGCGAAATGCCGCTGTACGAACCCAGCCACTGAAACTTGCCCTTAAACGACTCGAAGTAGTGCGAACCGTTTAGCTGGCTGCTCACAATCTGGTTGTTGGTGAACCAGCGCGCACTTTGGCGGAGCACTTGATTCGGGGCGTCGATCGGCTGGCGGGTACCGTTGCGCATCAGCACGCGGTCTTGCGACGTAATCGAGTACAGATTCTTCCAGCCAATGGTCGTGTTGGGACCCACGCTGTAGGACACGTTGGCCAGCGCCCCCGCCAAGGTGTTGACTACGTAGTTGTCGTCGAGCAGGTCGCTTTCCATGAGCGAGGGCTCGCTCGAGCCTACTGCGTTTTGCCACGATTGGCGACGGGTCGTGTTGTACTGGTTGCTCTGGCTGTAGGTCAGCGCATAAATGACGCCCAAGCGGTTCGCGCCAAGCTCCTTGCTGCCTCCGCCGCTGTACTGAAGCGACAGGGCGGGCATAAACATTTTGTTTTGTAGTCCCCAATCGTTTTGGAACTTCTGAGCAACGCCGACGCGCTCGGCGGAACTCAGCAAAAACATTTGGTTTGACGTCGGAACCCCTTGCGGCAGCGCCCGCGCGCCGTTGTCGAGGCCTAGCCAGTCGGTGGAACTGCCTTGGTAGTCAAGGCGGTCCTTAAACGTGGAAATAGTATTGTAGCTGCTCGAAAAACTCACCTCCTGAAAGGCCTTACCGGGAAAACTCTTGGTATTAACCTGAATCACGCCGCCGGCAAATTCGCCCGGAAGTTCCGCCGAAGCCGTTTTAACGATCACGAGGTTGTCGAGCAGGGCCGCCGGAAACACGTCAAACGCAAACGCCTTGCGGTCCGATTCGGTCGACGGCAGCGGGGCACCGTTCAGGTACGCCGCGTTGTAGCGGTCGTTGAGTCCGCGCACAATGGCGAATTTGTTGTCTTGAATCGAAGCACCCGAAACGCGCTTGAGCACGTCGCCCGTGTTGCGGTCTGGAGTGCGGCGAATGGTTTCGGACGAAATACCGTCAGACACCGACGACAAGCTCTTTTGCTGGATCAGCAGGGCGTTCACGTTTTCGCGCACGGCCGACGCGGTGATGGTCACTTCCTCGAGGGACTCGCCCTTCGACAGCTCCATGGTGATGTTTAGCGTCGTTTCGCTTGCGGCACGCACCGTCACGCCCGTGATGGCCTTGTTGGCGAACCCAAACGACTTAATGACAATGGTGTAGGTACCTGGGGCGAGGCTCAGGCTGTATTCTCCGTCAAAATTGGTAATGGTGGTCAGCGACGTTCCTTCGACCAGCACCTGCGCTCCCGGCATGGTTTCGCCGGTTGAGCCGTCGACCACGGTTCCCGTGAGCTTGGCGGATTGGGCCCAAGCGGTGGAGGTTGCAATAAGTAAAGCCGAGAAAATGAGGAGGATGCGGTTCATAGCCTAGGGTGCGTTGCGTGATGCGTTCAGGGTGCAAAGCACGCGCAAGCGCTTAACCTCAAGTTTACGGGTATGTTAGCCCGATGTTATCAAGACTACGATATCTCTAAAGTCTCTCGAAGTTCTTTTTGGACAGCCTGCTGCCGATCTAGGGCGTACCATTTATGCAAATCTTCGCTGTACCGATGGGCCCGCTCGGGGTCGGCCTTGACCCGCTGAACCAGCTCTTGGGCCTCAGCGGGCCGTGGACCCCAGCTAGCAGTCACGTCAAACGCTTCATTCAGTTGAATCGTTTTTGGAATGCTGCGCCCACCATTGGTCAGAAACTGGTCCATCAGCTCGAGGTTTTGGTCGCGCAGCAGTACGCGTGCCTCAATGCGGCCGTTGCTGGCTCGAGCAATCGCCGCCTGAATTGGAACGATTTGTGCGCCATCTCCACACCAATGTTCGTTCAAAATCAGCCACTTGGTTCCTGGTTGGGCGTTCAGTGCGGCGACCTCGGTTTCGGGCTCCAGACGCAGGCGCTGCGTCAAACGTTTCACGCGCTGCTGGTTGATAACTAAGTATTTGGCGTACGGATCTTCTTCGTTCGGAATCTCTTTCAGCAAATCCTCGAGGTATTGGTCAATGGGAAGAGCGCGGCTCCAGGCCTGCGCGAAGTCTTCAGCATTCCATGTCATGCTTCCTTTAACGCAATATATGTTCCTTCGTTCTCGGCGTCTGGGCTGGCCGTCATATTGTCAGGTTGCTCGGCGAAGTCCTGTGGTTGAGCGTATCTTTGCCGCCCTGCAAACCATAGCCTGTTTTAGGCTTTGGCCGCAACCTGGAGAGGTGTCCGAGTGGTTGAAGGAGCGCGCCTGGAAAGTGCGTATATGGGAAACTGTATCGCGGGTTCGAATCCCGCTCTCTCCGCAAGAAACTAAGAAACCCGCAGCACATGCTGCGGGTTTCTTTTTCTGAAGCCATCCCTCCCACGGGAACGCGCCGGCGCTCCGCGCCTGGCGCAATTCCGCTTGCTCCGCGCCCGGCACAACCCCGCTAAACAAAACCCTCATTTCTCCGAACTCGTTCAGCACGTAACCGAGCCTGGGTACATCTTATGGCTCCCGTCGCAGCCCGGCATTTTTTGGCTGTACCCGCAGACGCAGTCGTTCATGCCTTTTCCGCGCAAAATGCGGACGGTGAATTTCTCGATGCGCGCCGACACCGTCGCAGACTGCTTGGCGGCCGTAAAAAACATGAGGTAGGCCCGTTGGCGCCCAACGGTAAGCGCTTCAAACGCTTCGCGCAGCCCTGGGATCACTTCGTACGCTGCTTCGAGCTCGGCCGGGACCGCAAATTCGTTTGCCGGCTTTTCGACGCGCAGTCCGCGCTGCTCCGCCTCGATAGCCGCCAGCAGGTATTCGTGCACGAAGGGTGCCGCCGCCTCGGCCTCAGCCATCGAGCTGAACTTCATCCATCGGCCTTCGACCGTGTTAGCGCCCGGCTTGCAGAGCAGGGCCTGCGGGTCGGGAATTAACGCGCCCTTCATCAGCGAAAGCACAAAGTAGTTTTTAAATCCGCCCAAAATGGCGATGTTTCGGCCCTCGTGGGTGTAGCAAGGCTGGCCCCACTTGACCTCTTCGACGAGCGGAGCTTGCAGCACCAGCGCCCGAAGGAACTGCAGTTCAGGACTCCAGCGAGTGGCCTCGGCCAGCAGCACGTCAACCTCGGGATTCATTGGTCTAAAGGTAACTCGGGTTGCCGAAACGAAGGTGCAACGAGCCGTGGGTGCGCCCAAAATTCCGCTCGTTAAATGATAGTTAAAAACTATCAACAAAAGGCGCGCGCAATCAAACAAAGTGCTAGGTTTGGGGTTCCAATTACAACGTACAACGTCACGACCAACCCTATTATGGACCATACGCAAAGCACGGGCAAGTGCCCTTTTACCAGCGAGCGCACCAAGGCAGCCGCAGGTGGCGGAACCACCAACAAAGACTGGTGGCCCAACAGCATCAAGCTTAACATTTTACGCCAGCACAGCGAGAAAGTTAACCCTATGGGTGCCGACTTCGATTACGCTAAAGAATTCATGACCCTCGACCTGGCGGCGGTCAAAAAAGACCTGGCGGCCCTTATGACCGACTCGCAAGAGTGGTGGCCCGCGGACTACGGCCACTATGGGCCCTTCTTCATTCGCCTCGCATGGCACGCCGCCGGAACCTACCGCATTGCCGACGGCCGCGGGGGTGCCGGAACGGGAACCCACCGCTTCGCGCCGCTGAACAGCTGGCCCGACAACGGCAATCTTGACAAGGCGCGCTTGCTCCTTTGGCCTATCAAGCAGAAGTACGGCCGCAAGCTTTCGTGGGCCGACCTCTTTGTGCTGGTGGGCAATGTGGCCCTCGAGACCATGGGCTTTAAAACCTTTGGTTTTGGTGGCGGACGCGCAGACCTCTGGCAGCCCGAAGAAGACATCTACTGGGGCCAAGAGACCGAGTGGCTGGGCGATAAGCGCTACGAGGGCGACCGCGATCTTGAAAATCCGTTAGCCGCCGTTCAAATGGGTCTGATCTACGTCAATCCTCAGGGCCCCAACGGCAACCCCGACCCGCTCGCCTCGGCGCGCGACGTCCGCGAAACCTTCGGACGCATGGCCATGAACGACGAAGAGACCGTGGCCCTTGTGGCCGGCGGACACACCTTCGGTAAGATGCACGGGGCAGGCGACGCCAACCTGGTAGGCCGCGAGCCCGCCGGAGCCGCCATGGAAGAAATGGGCCTGGGCTGGAAGAACGCCCACGGCAAAGGCCATTCCGAAGACGCCATCACGAGCGGACTCGAGGGCGCATGGACGACCACCCCAACGCAGTGGAGCCATAACTACTTCGAGAACCTCTTTGGCTACGAATGGGAATTGACCAAGAGCCCCGCCGGTGCGTGGCAGTGGAAGCCCAAGGGCGACGCCGGTGCCGGAACCGTGCCCGACGCCCACGTGGCCGGCAAGACCCACCAGCCGGTCATGACGACCGCTGACTTGGCGCTGCGTTTTGATCCGGCCTACGAGAAAATCTCGCGCCGCTTCTACGAGAATCCCGACGAGTTCGCCGACGCCTTCGCCCGTGCGTGGTTCAAGCTGACGCACCGCGACATGGGTCCGCGCCACCGCTACTTAGGGCCCGAGGTTCCTGCCGAGGTGCTGATCTGGCAAGACCCCATCCCCGCCGTCGACTACCCCACGGTGAGCGATGCCGACGTGGCCGCCCTCAAGGGCAAGCTGCTGGCGTCCGGCTTGAGCGTAGCGGAGCTTGTGACGACGGCCTGGGCTTCGGCTTCGACCTTCCGCGGAAGCGACATGCGCGGCGGTGCCAACGGAGGACGCTTGCGCCTCGCGCCCCAGAAGTACTGGGCGGTGAACCATCCCACCCAGCTGCACAAGGTGCTCGACGTTCTTGAGGGCATTCAAAAGCAATTCAACGCCGCCGGCGCCACCAAGGTGTCGATGGCTGACCTTATCGTGCTCGGAGGCTGCGCCGCCATCGAAAAAGCCGCCAAGGATGCCGGCCGCGACGTGAAGGTTCCGTTTACCCCGGGCCGTGCCGACGCGACCCAGGAGCATACCGACGTCGATTCGTTCGCAGTACTTGAGCCTTTGGCGGATGGATTCCGCAACTACCACAAGAGTTACAACGGCGCCATGGGCGAGCATCTGCTCGTCGATAAGGCCCAGCTGCTCAACCTCACCGCGCCCGAAATGACGGCGCTCGTGGGCGGAATGCGCGTGCTCGGCGCCACCTGGGACGGCAGCGCCACCGGCGTACTGACCACCCAGCCCGGCAAGCTGACCAACGACTTCTTCACCAACCTGCTCGACCTGGGCACCGAGTGGAAGTCGACCAACCCGCACCAAGACCACTTCGAAGGCCGCGACCGCAAGACCGGAGCCGTCAAGTGGACGGGCACGCGTGCCGACCTGGTGTTTGGTTCGAATTCAGAGCTTCGTGCGGTAGCCGAGGTCTACGCCTGCGCCGACGGCGCCGACAGGTTCGTTCACGATTTCGTGGCGGCGTGGGCCAAGGTCATGGACGCTGACCGCGCTTAAGTTCTAGAAATTCGGCTAAAACCGAATTTTAGCCGCCCGCATTCGTTCGGCTAAAACTGAATTTAAAAAATTGAGCCCTGCCGCAAGGCGGGGCTTGGTTTTTAGAACCAGACCGTATAGCTCGCGACGCCCCATCTGGCCACCTTGCCCAAACCGGGCGTTGGGTAGCTGTCGTTGGCGCTGTAAAACAGGCGGGATTCGAGGCGAAGTAGGCCGTGGTCAAGGTACTTGGCGAGGCCGAGCGAGGACGCGGCGGTACGAAACCCCGGGTAGCCCCGGTCGTAGGCCACCACCACGTTGTGGGGATCGTGCAGGTACTCCAATCGACCTGAGGCCCGCCAGGTATCACTAAGGCGTCGCTCGGCGATGAGGTTGGCTTGGGCCCACCAGCGCGGGCCTTCCGGGGTTTGCTGGCGCCCCACGTAGGCGTCGGCGGTCGTCCGCCAGCGGGTACCAATTTGGCGCACCACGTACAGGTCGGCAAACGCGCGCAGTCCCGCTTGGCCCACGGTGTTTGCCTCTCGGCCAAAGTAAAGGTTGCCGTTCACCAGCGTGTTGGCATGCGGACGAAACTCAGACTGCAGCACAAGTGCCGGTCCGCGCACCTGGTCCCGCACTTGCTGCCACCCGTTGACGAGGTAGGCGTACCAGTTCCAGCGCTCGCTCGGCAGGTAGCTCAACTTCACGCCGCTGAGGTAGTACGGAACGTATTCCGCCGCCAACGACCGCGTGTACATCAAATGGTCCTTGGAAATGGCGCTCTCGTTGGTGAACGGTGAACCAAGAATACCCGCGTCGACCCAGACCTCGCGGCGGGTTTTGAGGCGGAACCCAGCGCTGGCCTCCACCACCTTCGGCTCGCCAGGGGCATAGTTCGCGTCCATGTAGTTGCCCCAGCCGGGCATAATTCGTGCGCGAACTCGGTCCGATTGGTAGCGCAGGTCGAGCGCGGCCAAGTTGACGTTGACTTCGCCAATTCGCGCCGAACTGACCATGTAGGGCATGCTTCCTGCGGTGCGCGGACCCAGGCCCACGTAGGTGTCGAGGTAGCCCGACAGGTGAACTTTGTCGATGCGCACCCCGGTGGTGCTGTCGGCAAATCCCGGATTGGCGATTTGGGCGCCGGCGCCAAGGCTCGCCGCGAGGGCAAAGGCCGCGAACTTAATCTTCATCGTGACCCTCCGCGTGCGCTGCAGCGGGCACTGCCTCCGATTGGTCGTAGGCCTCGGGGTGGCTAATTTGGCCGCCGAGGTAGCCTACGCGAATTCCGCCCAACGACGCGATCGACGCATAAATCAGAACGATCCACGCGAAGAGGGTGGCCTTAGCGTGGTTGCGCAGCAAGAGCACAAACCCGATCAGGGCGACGGCCGCGAGCGACCAAATTCCAAACATAAAGCCTTCGGCTGCCTCTTCGTGGGCGTGAATGAGCTCGTGCGAAAATCCGCCCAAGGCCTCAAGCGCCTCCTCGGCTTCTTCGCCGGTCGCTCCAGAGGCAAAGGCCGCAAGGATTCCGCCAAAAATGGTCGCGTAGCCCAAGATTTGGGCGGGACGGGACTTCCAAAAGGTTCCGATTTTAAGGCTGAGCGCCCCAAAGAGCAGTGCCGCGACGGGCACGTGCACCAAAATGATGTGGAGGTGGGTAGGATTCATGGGCGAAAGTTAGGCAATGCCCTCAAATCAGCGCCCCAACACCCCCCAAACCTCGGCGAAAAGTAGTCCGCTACCGCCGCCGTAGTGGGCAACCACGGGAACCTTCGGTACCAGCGCGCCCGCCGCCGTATGCAGCGCCGATTCTTCCTCGGAACTCAGTCCGGCGCCCAACAGCAGCACATCAAATCCGCCGACGCTGCGCAAGGCAGCCAGTGCATCTGAAGCACACGTCTCGACCTGGGGTTCCCAGCCGGGTTGGCTGCGAAGCAGTCGTTCGACGACCTCCATCACGTCGGGGTGCGTACCCACCGCGAGAATGCGTGCCATGCTCAACCTTGGCGCGGAACCGCTACCGCCGCCGCAAACTGCGCGAGCAGTCCCTCGAGCTCGGCGCGCAGCGCCTCGTCGACCACGCCCTGCTCCGGGTGAAACGTTTCTTTGAACCGGGGCAACGCCATACTGCCCACAACCTCAGCACCGTGGCGCGGAAACCGCTCCACCGCCGACTGAAGAACCGTGAGTCCGCCGCGCGGACCTGGAGCCGCCGACAGCAGTACCGTGGGCTTCGCTTCAAACATTTTAAGCGTGTGGCGCGACGCCCAATCAAACAGGTTTTTGAATCCGGCCGTGTAGGAACCGTTGTATTCCGCAAACGAAACGACTACGGCATCTGCCGCCTGAAGCTCCGCGACGAACTGGCCCACCGCTTCGGGAATTCCCTGTTCCTGCTCTCGTTCCACCGTGTACACCGGCAAATCGTAATCGTTCAAATCGAGTACACGGACCGCGCCGGCACCTGGAAGTTGGCGGGCGACGTGTTCCGCCCACTGGCGGTTAATCGAGGTACGGCTGTAGGAGGCACCAAAAGCGACAATATTCATGCTCCAAAGGTACGCGTTTAACGTGTTTAAACACGTTTAATTCAATTAACTCAGCCCTTCAATGCGCCCAGCGCCGTCAATTTTCATGTGTTCGGCCGCTGGAACCTCCGGCAATCCGGGCATTCGCAGGGTGCGGTCGTTCATGTCCATTACGCGCTTCCACACGATGGTCCGGTGGACGACCTGCAGCGTGTTGCGGGCGGCAAGGAGCTTTCAGAAGAGCTAAAGGTCGAAACCGAGGCCGACGAGTCGAGATTCATCCCGTCCGGAGATCAAGAATCGAGAAACCAAAACTAGTTGAAGCTACGACCTCCCCAAGGTCCGGTAGGCCATAGCCGCGCCGATGAGCGCCACGGTAAACGTCCCCTCGGCGAAGGTCCGCACGAGCAAGGCAAAGCCCACGAGCCCTAGAACCCAGCTCCACCGGAACCCCACCGCGCGGGCGTACCCCAGTCCGAGGGCGATTTTCAAGCCGGCGTAGGCGTTGCGCACCCACGGAATGCCCAGCGGATCAAAACCCAAAGCGTGCTTTTCTTCGCCCACCACGATGCTCACGAACATCGACACGAGCAAAAAACTGAGGCTCCACAGCCAAAAGCTGCGGGCCGTGCCTATTTGGCCCCCATCCATCGGTCAATTCGGGGCTTGAGGATCCATAGCAAAACGATGGAGCCGTAGATAAAGACCCCAAAGACGTACTTGATGAAGAAAAAGTAGGTGTCGCCACCGTGGTCGCGAAGGGCGACGAGGGCTCCAATCCGGACTACGTTGAACAACTGAACCACAAAAAGTCCGGCGAACGCCTGCACCAGCGAGCGCCACGTCCAACCGCCGATTCCGATTACGTATGCGGCATACACAATCGCCAACCTCAGCCCGTTGCAGCCCTCGAGAATGTTGACCATTCGACCTTCACGGCCCACGTAGCAGCCGTCGAGAAAGCAGGACCACTCGCAGTCCGCCACCCCCATGAACCGTGCCGTTTCGTGGCTCAAGCGGCTCACCCAATAGGTCACCATGTCCAGGTCGCCACTGCGCTTAACGAGCACCAAATAAAGGCTGTAGGCGAAGCTTAGGACTAAAAAAGTCACTAAAAACCGGACAATGAAGCCCAAAAAAGCTCGGTTTTGCCGAATCCAACCACTAAGTGCTTCCATAAGATGAGGTAGGTCAGCCGATCTAACCCATTAAAAATCAGAATTTAGGACTTGGCGAGCACCACGCGAACCTGCGCCACTACGGCGTCGCCCTGCTCTGCTTTGAGCCAGTACATTCCGGCAGGTAAATGCCCCACCTCCCACGCGAACTGGCGCTGGCTGGACGGCAAATTTTTAGCCTCAACCCGACGGCCGAGCATGTCATAAAGGCTCAGAGAAACCGGCTGGGTGCCTGGCAGCTCTAACTGTCCACGCAGCGTTCCCTGAACCGGATTTGGGTACACCACCAAATTGGAACCGCCCCCCATGCTAAATGAAGCACTGCTCAACGCGAGCAGGAGCACCACCAAAAGAGACGTCAACCGGTTCATACCCAACAAACCTACAAAAAATTACAAATCAATGGCTTCCTGCGCCACAGGGTACTCCTGAAACACAAAACGCACCGTGCTGTCGGTGTGCACCTCATATACCCATCCGGGCTCGAGTCCCGCTTGCTTGGCGGCTTCGCCCAGCTTTGGGTAGGCCCGCATAATGGCCACAATCATGGCAAGGTCATTGGGTTTCGGTGCTTCAATCCACAGCGCGCGTCCTTCGGGAATCCGCTCGAGGCGCAAGTCGGCGTAGTCGAGCGTACCCAGTTCTTCTTCGCTGCGGCCCACTACAACACCGGCAAAACTCTGCAGCGAATCTTCTGCCACTTCGTCGGGGTTGGAATAGTAAACCCCTACGTACTCTTCGGCCACGATGCCTAACGAATCGGTGGTGGCATGGGCGCGCTCAAACACGGGTCCGATTTCTTCAAACGGACCGACATGATCGTAACCAGCCACGATGTAGCCGCCCTGAACAGAGTCGTTGATAACCAGCGTGCTAAATGCACCCAACCACGCGGCCGCGCCGACGCCCAACAGCACCACGCTACCCAAAACCCACAGAAGTTTGCGAACCATGCTGCAAAAGTACGCTTACGCAGCCACATACGATGCGGGCTCAACCGCCGTTGTAATTCGTCGGGTTGGCGTGCAACTAATCCGGTATTGCGTGCATCTTCATACCGTACCTAGACACCTTTCCTTATGCTCACCGCTCTTCGCTTCGGAATCATCTTTGCGCTCATGCAGTTTGTTTGGATTATCGGGGAATACCTCGTTGGACTCCACACGACCTACATCAGCCAACACTACATCTACACCAACCTTATTTTGATTCCTTCGGTGGCCATTATGGTTTGGGGACTTTTTGCTCGGCGGGCAGAACTCGGAGGGGAGTTGTCGTATTTACAGACCCTGGTTCAGGGACTCGGCGTGGGCGCAACCGTTGGCGTGCTCTCGGTCGGAATCCAATTCCTCTTTTTTACGTACATCAATCCGAACTTTTTTGCGGACTTTCAGGAGTACGCCGTCAACCACGGCCACATGAGCGCGGAGGCCGCTGAAGCCTACTTCTCTTTGAAGAGCTATGCACTCCAGGGTGCCGTTTTTGCCCCAGTCGCCGGACTGTTGACCAACGCCATCGCGGGATTGTTCCTCAAAACCAGTTGGCGCTAAACGGCCAGTCCTCAGGTGGCCCCTACCTTTGGGC
>Ga0194125_10000102_pt1 | contig 119690 bp, 93 predicted proteins | sample TA2KigC250mmetaG_FD_148626 | JGI IMG/M metagenome (GOLD analysis project Ga0194125, IMG submission 148626) | Freshwater microbial communities from Lake Tanganyika, Tanzania - TA2015034 Kigoma Deep Cast 250m | ecosystem: Environmental > Aquatic > Freshwater > Lake | place: Tanzania: Lake...
GAGCGCTTCAGAAAACGACAATACTCCAGCGCGTGAACCAGATGACCGCGCGGCACTCTATATTTAACCGATAGTTCCTTGATTTTGCGGCGCGCATCATCCCGGAAAAAATCTTGTTGCCAATCCCCTTTATTTTCAATATCATATTTTGCCATGCTTTAATGGCTTTAAAACCTTTAGGCATTTTTCTCTCCTTTCTTTTTTTATGTTAACCTAACACCTAAAGGCTAAAACCTAAGCACTTTGTATTTTCAAATAAAAATCATTACTTAGTATACAAGGAGTGAAGATAACGTATGGTTTCATTTCAAAACGGTTAAAGATGTCTTTTTTTACTTTTTCTACAGACTCAAGTTATCATAAGAGGGATAACCCTGTAGGGGATGGCAAACAGCAAAACTGAAGTATAAGCCTGTTTCAAACGTCGTTCGAAGGTTATGGGGATAGACGTTTCTTTTTTAGGTTCTGTTTATTTCAGGTTTAAGGTTAACACCCAGAGAATTATTATAATACCACAGGGGGAATTTCTGAGTTTGGTGCTTAATCTTGATTTGACAGTATAATTATAGTAAAATAATCGGAAGCCCGAACTTGTTCGGGGTTTTTCCCTCAACAAGTTGAGGCGTCCGAAAAATCTCTTCCATTATTTAGGAGGGACAATATGCCAAAACCTGGTAGAGAACAAATGCTTCTCATGTATCGAAGAATGTTAATGATTCGGCGATTTGATGAGAAAGCTGTAGAATTGTATAGAGCCGGGGAACTTCCAGGATTCCTTCATCCATATATAGGAGAAGAGGCGACAGCCGTGGGGGTATGCGCCAATTTGCGAGAAAGTGATTATATTACCAGCACACATCGCGGACATGGGCATTTGATCGCTAAAGGTGGAGACGTAGATAAAATGATGGCGGAACTTTATGCCAAAGCCACAGGTTATTGCAAGGGCAAAGGTGGGTCAATGCACATCGCTGATGTTTCCATAGGAATCTTAGGGGCCAATGGAATTGTTGGCGCTGGCATTCCAATAGCAACTGGCGCGGCTTTATCAGCCCAAATGCGTAAAACCGACCAGATAGCGGTTTCATTTTTTGGCGATGGCGCCTCTAATCAGGGTGTTTTCCACGAAGCGCTCAATTTAGCGTCTATATGGGAATTACCGGTGGTTTATGTCTGCGAAAACAATCAGTATGGTATGGGCACTCCTCAGAAGAAACATCAACACATTCAAGACATTTCTATCCGCGCTAATGCTTATGGAATACCGGGTGTATCTGTCGATGGCAATGATGTGGTTAAAGTTTATGAAATCTCCAATGAAGCTATCGCTAGAGCGCGGGGAGGAGATGGACCAACTTTAATCGAATGCAAGACCTATCGGTTTCATGGACACCACGTCGGCGACCCGGGTACTTCCTACCGAACTCGTGATGAAGTCGAAGAATGGAAACAACGTGACCCCATCTTAAGACTTAGGACGGCAATTGTAGAAGAAAAAGTTCTTTCGGAATCTGAATTAGAAGCTATTGACTCCGAAGTGTCAGAGGAACTTCAGCAAGCTATTCAGTTCGCTAAAGATAGCCCATCTCCACAGCCTGAAAACGCCTTGGATGATTTATTTGCATGTTGGTGATTTGGCAATTCGGTAATTGGGAAAGGAAATTTCCTAAACTAACCTAATACCATCTCTGGATAATGATAAAGCATTAACTGATGTCATCTTGCGTCTTGAGCAAAGCGAAGGAACTGAAAGAGCTCAGCGGTGACAATAATTGACAATGACGGCTAAATATGGTAACATTTAGCCATATTGTTTAGAATCTCATTCGAGATAATTTATTTTGATTGCAATTTAGGAGATGATTATCATGTCAACCACCTTTTTAACCATTCAAGAAACCGCACAACGGCTCAAAGTCAGTACGCGCACGATTCGGCGATGGATTAAACAGGGGGACTTACCAGCCATCAAGATCGGCAAAACCGTGCGCATCCTGGAAAAAGAGTTCGCTTTACTTGAGAGCGCAAAAGTGTATCAGCAAGAACCCATCATAGACATTGCTGCTGCATCCGATGAGGCGTTGGCAAAAACCTGGGACAACGACGAAGATGCGGTGTATGATAACTGGAGGGAGCTCTATGGCGTACAAAAGAGGTGATGTGGTGCTTGTTCCTTTCCCTTTTCGGGATAGGTCTACAACGCGAGTTCGACCTGCTGTTGTCATCAGTGAGGAAACTTATAATCAACACGGCGATATCATTGTCGCAGCGATTACAACACACCCGCCTCGTTTCCCCAGTGATTACCAACTGGTGGATTGGCAGGCGGCGAAGCTGGTTGCTCCCTCGGTAGTGCGCATCCAACTCGCAACCATCTTCGAATTGCGGGTTGTCCATGGCATCGGGAATCTCAGTTCAGTTGACCTTAAGGAAGTCGAAGCCCGCTTAAAGCAAGTGTTAGGTTTGTGATGTTTAGCAAAATCAATTTGGCTCGGTAGGCGTTATTCACCCTACAAACTACCGTAATTTTGTGATTGATTCCGTAGGGTGTGCATCACCCGCCAATCCAGCGTTTGTGTTCGGTTTTTGGTGGTGGAGTTGTGGCAGGTCCAAAGGTTTTGTGTGGGCGATGCCCCACCCTAAGGTTGGTTTCCACTCACACCAAACGTTTAACTCAAAAATGTAAGGAGGAACATCATGTGTAAATATCGTTTACCCAGAATTATATTGATTTGTTTTTTGGTCGCCACGATTGTCGCCATTTATATGGCCAGCATCGGGCGGGCGCAGGAGTTAAAAGTTGAAAATCAGATGAACAAGGATGAAGTGTGGGCGCAGATAGAGTCCTGCAAATTCATCCGTACCTGGCTGTTGTGTGGTGTATTTCCCAATCCACCACACGAAGGAGAACAAGTCTATGACCATACACCGCCCTGTATAGGGTTGGAGACGGATTATCTTACCGCCCATGGAGGCGAGACAAAAATTTCGCCCGTCGCAGGCATGATACACAAACGGCCTGACGGAACTGAAGCACAATGGTTTGAATACATTTCACCCAATGATATAGTGGATTTCAATTCGGCTTTCAAAGGACAGTTCGTAAATGTCGTCGCTTATGCTTACACAACCGTAAAAAGCGAGGCGGCAGGCAAGGCAGTTCTGGCTTTAGGAAGCGACGATGGAGTCCGAGTCTGGCTGAACGGCAAGCTAACGCATGACCGCTTAGTCGGACGCGGGGTCAGTAAGGACGAAGACGTTGTGACGGTCACTCTCCAAAAGGGAGACAACCCATTGCTAATAAAGGTAGAGCAGGGGAGTGGCGATTGGGGGTTTGTCCTTCGTATTATTGGCAAAACAGAGATGCTCGCCCTGGAAGCCCAAAAGAAGTTAAGGGCGAATCTAACCGAATTTCAAAATTGTGAACTCAGGCCGAAAGGCAGATGGGATTATATGTTCACCCCCGGCAATTTCCCCGAAATTGTCTGGGATAAACCTTACACCGTCGAACAATCGATAGGAAGTTTCCCCATTAAGGTTAGATGGTTCAATGACAAGCTCGAAGAGGTAACTAAAGCCGATAAACCGGGCAGGTATCTTGCCTATGTAGAGGGGCAAAGCCCGTCGGGGGTGAAAATTAGAAGGGCGCAGACATTGTACTGCCGACCAGCAGACTGGCAGCCCTGGAATAACAACATAAAGGCTTATGTTGACTATTTTCCAAAGAGCCCTATAAATCAAGAAGCCTGGAATGAAAGAAGAGAAATGATTGCAGAACGGGCGGGTTCCCAGTTTGTTGACTTTTTAGAAACTGAAGAATATGGGGCGATGTTAATGTCCTATTTTCATGAAATGAAGCCTTTAGGGCGGAAGCCACTTCTTACGGAAACTCCAGAGATTATCCATGATGACCTCCATCTTGCCCTGAAAAGGAAACTGTTGGGAATCGAAGATAAATATCCAGTTCTACAACTACCGCGGAAGTCAAATCCCCAGACGCCTGTTTTAAGGAAAGGCACAGCAAAAGAAGCTGGCGTAAAAGAAGACGCCGCTGAAAAGATACGCGTTGTTTGCCGGGAGTGGTACGAGGAAAGCAAAGAGCCATTTGTTATCCTTGTCGCAAGGCGCGGCGTCATTATTATACATGAGGTGTTTGATGAGACAACGGGCGGCGCTGTAAAAATTGATACGGCGTTTCAGATGGCGTCAATTACAAAGGCGATAACAGGGATGATGTTTGCCCAATTTATCGACCAGGGCATCATTGACCTTGATGACCCTGTGGGAAAATATTTGCCAGATTTTCCCGTAGAGGGCGATAAGGTCATCACTCTCAGACAATGCTTTACCCATACAACCGGGCTGGAAGGTCATTACGAATGGGGAGGAATGCATAACCCGTGGTTAGATAATGTAATTCTTAACGGAATTGACTATCTGAGTCCAGGAAAGATACACAAATATAACGGCATGGGATATGATTTGGCGGGTAAAGTGATGGAAGTCGTCAGCGGCAAAAGTATTTTTAGACTCATGCATGAGAACTTCTTTGAGCCATTGGGCGTAAGCAATACCACAATTGATGACCTCGCCACCGCGACTACAAGTTCTGCCGAAGATATTGCACGGATGGGACAGCTTTTGCTGAACAAAGGTTCGTATGGCGATAAGGTATTCTTCTCGCCTGAGACTTTTGAAAAACTGCTTCCAACGCAACTCAGCGAATATTATCCGGAGGTTAACGTCGAGTGGGGAATCGGGCTTACCTGGATGCGAGCAAATGACGCTGACGCTGGCAAAGGCAGTATTCCTGAAGACAAAACCCTTTTAAGCAAGAATACAATCGGCCACGGCGCGGCTTCAAGCGCAATACTTAGAGTTGACCTTGATAATGAAATTGTTGTCTCACAAGTCAGAAACACTGCCGGCCCAAAGTACCAGGAATATTTCATCAAATTTTTGAAAGCTATTGATGATAGCATTCTCAAAGAGTAACCAAACTTTTCTTTCTTAATGGAAAGTTTGGTTAGAACTCAAAGGTTATAAGCAACTGAATAAAAGTTCGGCATGGTGTGCTATCACTAAATGTGTGAGAAGATTCATCCGATTATGAGCCAAAACAGTGTGGTGGGTGGCTGGCGTGATACGTGGTGCGTCTTGCGTTGGACGAAAAATTACGGATTAGTTTGCTTCGTCGTTCCTTCTCGCAACGCCTCGTAGCGAAACACGTAATACGAAACACGCATCACGTCCCCTCTTGGGAGGGGTAGGGGTGGGTAACGTTTCAGACGAAAATCCAATCACCCTGCGGATTCTCAAATATTTAGTGATAGCACAGAAATTTGAAACATGCCTTACTTCTTTTCCAAATTTCCTTCTTTTGCGATTAAATCCAAAGGCGCCATTTTCTGGTCAAGCGGCAGCGAAACCTTTCCTCGCAGCCGCGCGGATTCTGAAATAGCCATCAATACCTCCAACGCTTTAGCGCCTTCTCTTCCGCTATCGAGTGGTTCTTTGTTTTGTTCGATGCAGTTACATAAGTCTTCGATTTCTAAATGGAAGGCATCTTGATAAACGAGATTAGGAGTTGTCCAGTTCAGTCTATCCCAACTGGAATACTTCAATCCACCGTCCATCATTACCTCGACTTCGCCTTTATCACCGCGGATTTGGATGCGCGGATTGCTGAACACGCCTCTCGCTTGCAGGTCAGTTTCTATAACGCCGGCTGCGCCATTTTTGAACTTGAGATAGCCGATAACTGGCGTGACGTTGAGGTAATCACGTCGATTGCGTTCAATTGGCGTCATGTCAACCTGACCCATAACCCACTCAACCTCGCCGGCGTACCAAATCATCATGTCTACCACGTGTGTTCCCCAGTCCATCAAGTCGCCTGGCGAACTCCCCCAGAGCGCAACCAACTTGCCCAATTCGCCGCGTTCAATCAGACGTTTGGTGAATTGATGTTGTGCGGCGTGCCTCCGCTGATGTCCGATGGCTAACTTGACTCCATGCTTATTGCATTCTTCAACCATGCGATTTGCTTCATCCATATTGAGCGCCATCGGCTTCTCACATAAAATCGCTTTGACACCGTGCTGCGCGCACTTTGTAGTCAATTCGCAATGGCTGTTGACATAAGTGCAGATGCTAACGATGTCAGGTTTCTCCTTCACCAGCATCTCTTCACAGTCCGTGTAAAGCGCGCTGATACCAAGCTCAGCGCCCCATTTCTCCAACTGACTCGGATTCACATCCGACCCCGCGATGACCTCCGTACGTTTGCAGGGGCGATATCCCCCTATATGGGCGCGGGAAATGCCCCCGCAGCCTATGAATGCTACACGATATGTTGCCAATTTTGACCTCCTTGTATCTTTCGGTGCATACCAGCTAATACTTTGTTTATAACGTGACCTCACCCCCCTCACCCCCCTCTCCAAAAGCTTTTGGAGAGGGGGGAAGGGGGGGTGAGGTGCAAAACCAAAGTAATAAATGGTGGCTACCGGTTTTTGCTTTCTGCATCAGAATTTAATAAAGTAACCATTTTATCCCCTGGACAATTAGCTTTTGAAATGCAGGATTATTAAAAGACACTTCGTTGTGTCCTAAAGCGTTGTAAAGTACCATTCCTTTGCCATATTTCTTCGCATACACCATCGGCTGTACTTTGTCCTCCCAAACAGCCGTTGCCAAAACATCAGCGCCTTCAGGGCTTCTATCCAAAACGTATAGTTCATCGCTGATTTTGAAATTCTCCAACCCTTTTGTAACGGGGTGTTCGGCGTCCTCAATCTTAACCTGAAATTCATGGTAAGGACTGTGATGTGTGAATCTCGCGCCTATCAACCCGATGTACCTCGTGTTCTTTTCGGTGACCACTGTGGCCGAGTGAACCGCGAGGAAACCTTTCCCACCTTCGACGAAATCCACCAGCGATTTCTCTTCTTCATTCGTAAACTCCCCCGGGGTGACGCAGAAGACACAAAGGTCAAAGCCACTAAGTTTGGAAAGCATATTCCTATCGTGGCTCACTTTCATCTCAATATCTTCTAAATCTTTTGTCCATTCGACAATCATTGAGCCTAAGGTTTCCAGCTTGTGATGTTGGTCATTTTGGCTCAAAATCAAAACTTTTGACGGCATGACATACCTCCTGATTAACTGACAAAAGTCAGAAAAATAAAGCTTATCAATTGTTCTCTTTGATGAAACTTAATTCGGCAGCTATTTCCTCCTCAGAGAAAAACGGGATAGTTAAGTCTTTATTTGCTTTCAAGCGAGAAAGAAACCCGATGATTGTGTACCCTACCATGGTTCCAGCATCCATATCAACTCGTAGAATAATTCCCTCTTCGGGTTCCAAACAAATTGCTTCTTTGGGTTCATTAAAAGCGACGTATAAAATGTCTGCTTCATAATCGTAACCAAACTTTTCTTTAAGAAAGAAAAGTTTGATCAAAAGAAATAAGAGGAAGAAGTAATGATGATTTATAACCTTGATTTTATCCACAGAATATCTTCTATTCTCATCAAAAAAATTCCTCTTTTCTTTTCTTCTAAATTCTGGTATATTTGGGCCTTGACAACAAATTATTATAGTGTAGAATATCATTACGTTGGTAAAATATCAAGAAAATTATTAATTCTTAGAAAACCCGAGCGAGAAAGGAGGAGGGAAATCATGGGTTTGTTAAAATGGCTTCTTGGTAGGCGCACCTCCCAAGGGCAGAAGTATATTTCCCCTGTGCAGGTCATCAATCCCGTCGAGAGCGCGGAAATGATTCTCATCCCCGCTGGTGAGTTTATTATGGGAACCAGCGATGAACAAATCAAAGAATTGCTGCGCCAATTTTCCTCTTGGAAGCGAGAATGGTTCGCTGATGAGCAGCCCCAACATCGCGTTTATTTAGATGACTTTTACATCGATAAGTATCCGGTGACCAACGCGCAGTTTGAGCAGTTTGTGAAAGCGACAGGATACAAGGTAAATAGTGATTGGCGAGCATATTACACGAAAGGCAAAGAAAAACATCCTGTTGTCAATGTTTCCTGGAACGATGCCAATGCCTACTGCAAATGGGCGGGGAAGCGATTGCCTACCGAGGCTGAGTGGGAGAAAGCTGCAAGAGGGACTGATGGTAGAATCTGGCCGTGGGGCAATGCGTGGGATAAAAGCAAATGCAACTCAGCGGAAGGCGGACTGGGTATAACGACGCCCGTCGGCAGTTACCCTGCCGGCGCAAGCCCTTATGGAGTGATGGATATGGCGGGGAATGTGTGGGAGTGGTGCGCAGATTGGTATGATGAGGACTACTACCGTTTCAGCCCTGCTCGCAATCCGCAAGGTCCGTCAAGCGGAACAACTTGGCGCGTGTTGCGTGGCGGTTCGTGGAACAACTTTCTCATCACTGTGGGCGTCGCCAACCGCCTTGGGTCTAATCCCGTAATCTGGGATTGCAGCTTCGGTTTTCGTGGATTGCTGCGGATTCCTCGTGTGGAATCGTGGGCGGTGGCGCTGTTGCAAAAGGCACCGGAAGTCTTGAGCGCTTCACCCCGTCGTGAATTTGTCTCCGCAGAAGAGGTGCGGAAAATCCAGCCACAAGTAGAATATCCTGAACCAAGCCTCCCATCAGCCACTATCATCAATCCCGTCGATGGCGCGGAGATGATTCTCATACCCGCAGGCGAGTTTATCATGGGAACCAGCGATGAACAAATTGAAGAATTGCTGCGCCAATTTCCCGACTGGAATCGGGAATGGTTCGCCGATGAGCAACCCCAACATAGCGTTATCGTAGATGGCTTTTACATTGACAAGTATCTGGTGACCAACGCGCAGTTTGAGCAGTTTGTGAAGGCGACAGGCTACAAGGCAGAAGGTGATTGGTGGAAATGTTACACACAAGGCAAAGAGTATCATCCTGTCGTCACTGTTTCCTGGAACGATGCGAATGCTTATTGTAACTGGGCAGGGAAACGATTGCCGACGGAGGCTGAATGGGAAAAAGCTGCAAGAGGCACCGATGGGAGAATCTGGCCATGGGGCAATGCGTGGGATAAAAGCAAATGCAATTCAAGGGACGGCGGACCGGGGACAACTACGCCTGTCGGCAGTTATCCCGCTGGCGCAAGCCCTTATGGAGTGATGGATACAGCGGGGAATGTATGGGAGTGGTGCGCGGATTGGTATGATGAGAAATACTACACCTCCGCCCCTAACCGAAATCCGCAGGGGCCTTCGGTGGGAACTTATCGCGTGTTGCGTGGCGGTTCGTGGTACAGCAATCCGAACGATGCTCGCGCCGCCTACCGCGTCGGTCTCATACCCGACGGCAGGGGCATCAGCAGCGGTTTTCGTGGTTTGTCCCCGCGTATTCCTTGTTAGTTTTTAACTGAATTAATGAATTTTTGATTTTTTGAATTTATGAATTCAAAAAATGCGATGGAAAAGCAATGTGTTTTGGTTCAAATAGATTTGCCATTTAATTAGATACCACAGATTTTATGTACGGACGCGGATAATAGATGCTGTTTTATCCGCGTCCGTCAATTGAATCTGTGGTATCATTCATAGTGAGGTGAAAGGAAATGGCATCGGAATTAGCCCAAAGTACACATTACATTGGAAAAGTTCTCACCGATGGACATCTTGAGATACCGAAAACCATCATTGAACAAATGGGCTTGAAACATGGAGATGAGGTAGAAATAGCTATTCGAAAAGTAATATCCCCAGAAGTATCTATTTCAGAAGAGACTCACTCTTTGATTAAAGATCTTGTAGGGACTAAAGCAAGCTTAGAAGAAGCGGTAGAAGCATTAACTTTTATTGCCACAGAAATGATGCCTACGAAAGAACAACGGCGTCTTTCTCATCTACTCTGGAAAAACCAGGACGGCACAATAACTGCCGAAGAGGAAAAGGAACTGGACGCGCTCATTGATGAAGGACAAGAAGGAACTATCCGCAAGGCAAAGGCAATTTTAGCGCTAAAGCATCTCGGAATTGACATTATTCCCGGTTTGGAAGCAAGTGTCAGGGTCAAATACAGAAACCGGGTTTTTCCGAAAAACTCGGTTTCTATGTACACAAACCATTAAGGAAATAAACCTTCAATAAATTCTCTTTTCCTCTGTCTGTAATACTTGTAATTCTCCCACGAAACATCCGGCGGCACTAAATGGTCGGTATGAGGGATAAACCCGCCTCGCTCAAGCAACGGTTTAAGTCGAACAAACTCTTTGTCTATCGCTTCCTTGCCGGCGATAAGGGCGCGTTTGTCGAAATATCCCCGAATGGCGACGCGCGTTCCGAATTGTTCAACTATCTTATAGGCGCTCGTGTGAGCAGCTTCAACAGGAAACATCACATTTATCCCACCTTCAAGCCAGAGCGGAACAAGCTCATGGATGTTACCGTCGCAATCCAATATGTTAAATTCACATCCGCATTCGTACCTCAAGAAATCCGTAATTTTTTTGTACTTTGGCACCATGAACTGGGCGAACAACTTAGGCGAGATAAGCGGCCCCTTATTGAAGCACATATCCTCCCACCAACTTCCAAGGTCTATCTTACATTTTCCTGCTACGTTCTCAAGCATTTTCAAGGTGAGATTAGCGAGATGTTCCATCATTTCATCAATCCACTGCGGGTCATCGTAAAACACCATTGATATTCGTTCGACACCCATCCAGTTCCTAAGCCAGCCGTAAATAGAACCGCATCCGATGGATATCGGATAGTTGGCGTCGAATGTTAGTTTGCAAAGCTCATCAAGATTTTGGGGGATACGTCCGGGTGTATCAGGATTCAGTTTTTCATCACGAATTTGTTCCCAGTCTTTACGTGAGACAATGGCGTACCGAAGGTATTGAAACAAGTCATTGAAAATATGAACAAATATAGTGATACGTTGAAAATTATACCGCTTTTTCCCATATTACGGTTTGTCCTCGTTTCAATAATTGGCAATCTTTTGGCTTTGCACAATTTGGCTCGCCTTGAACCCGCGCAAAAGCTAAATATCCATTACTATAAATTGAGTTTATTTGTTTGACCCATTTTCCTTTGACTCTTACGATGTCGCCTTTGCGAAAACCTTCTAATTCTAAATTGACTTGATACAAAAGACGCCCGATGCCTTTGCGCGGTAAGTCGTGATACTGACGGCGTGTTTGTCGTGGTCTAAACTTAATTATGTAAAAATTTTCACGCTGAGCTTGCGAAGCATCTGGAAGAATAACTTCGCCGGTTTTTAAAGTGGCAACACACAAAGCGTCAATATCATGAGTTTTGGGTAAGTTAAGCACTTTACGATATTCCGATGTCTGATAACCAAAAACTTTTGAAACAACCCCCCTACCCCCCTTTACTAAGGGGGATTTAGCAATTTGACTCAACTTTTCGTAGAGATAAGTTTTCCCCTGCATTGTCCGTTGGGCAATTATATCTAAAAATCCACTTACACCAGAAACATCAAGTTCAAGTTTACCTCTATGAACTTTGTCGTGACATTCTTTGCAAAGGGTTATCAGGTTTTGTATTGTATCCTTTCCGCCATTTTTTTTCAAAACAATGTGATGAGCATCAAGTTGCGTGTTCTTTTTTTCGCACTGCGTGCATTGATAACCATCACGCATCAACGTAGCGATTCTCAGGTTTTCATCCATACGATTAGATTGTTGATATTCTTCCCCTTGTAAAGAAGGGTTATTTAGGCGGGCAATATCTACTTGCACATCCTCAATAACAATATGACTTATTGGCAAAGGAATTTTACGCGCAACACGAATAACTTCTTCAACGTTTGCTTTGATTGAAGGCGGCAAACGACCACTTTTACGCGATGATGCACGGTTTAAAAAACGTTTTTCCCTATACCATTTTCGGTTTCGCCTATTCCGTCTATTAGCCCTTCTAGCGTCCATTTTATCTTTTATATCCGTCCGATGATGGATTTCGCCCGACATCAAAATCTTTCCATTGCCGATACAAATTACACCTGTAACACTGCTTCCTTTGTCAATGCCCACAGTCACATCTTGTACCTTTTCCTCACAATCCCATTGGAGTTTAATCGTAAATGGACACCGATTGACAACTTTTGCTTTCCCGTCTCTTAGTAATTTCCTTGCTTTGGCAGGCTTGCAAGGCATCAATGGATTACCATTTTTGCTTATTACATATACATTCATAATGTCTTTACGACCTCCTGAATGTGAGAGTGAAATACTCCTTGTGATTGTTAAATAGGCTTTTTAGATCCTTCACTTCGTTCAGGACAACGTCTGACACACATTCACTTTTCAGCTACCCTTAATGTCAGACCACAGAGCGACCGACTGGAATAACATCTATCGGTGTGATGACCTATCTAACTTCTGCAATAGTAGCACTGATTTAAAAATAACAATTTGTCTATTGCCCACTGTTAGTTCCATGTCCATATTTGTCTATGGATTTAGGAACTATTTCGGTATCGAAGCTCCGAGTTCCGGTCTAATCATCTCGGCTGTTGCGCCATCGCCATCCTGGATGACGATGTGGTCTCCTTTTTCCTCGAGAACCTTATATGCGAATCCGGGGATGAGTCCGTTGTTCACCCAGGGGCCTGGCCCATATTCAACATCATCCGTATGGAAATATTGGTTTATAGCCTGCCAAACACCTTTATGCTCTTCAGGTAATCCTTCCTTATGCCATCTGGCTATGGTTTGGTCCCACGCTCCGAACTCATAATCGGGGACCCTATCAACTTTTTCATATCTCAGGGTTTTAAGTAACCTTTCACGATGGGTCATTTTATTCTCCTAAAAAAAGCGTATTTTTACAGGCACTTCGTTGATTGTTGTAGTTCAGAGTTTAGCATATTTTTTTCACCATGCCAACGAAAATTTTCAGGACAAAAATTGAATTTTGTGCTATACTAACTTTGTAGACTTCCGAAGTCTTTGAGACTTCGGAAGTCTGGGGAAGAACGTAACGATACCAGGAGGTAATTATGAATGATATTCTTGCACAACCAATTCAAATAGGGCATATTCAGGCAAAGAATCGAATTCTCATGCCGCCTATGTATCGCCCCTGGAGTGACGATTCAGGCAAAGTTTCTGATAAACACATAGCCCATTATCGGGAACGCGCGGAGGGTGGAGTCGGTACGATTGTTGTGGAAACTACTGCTGTTTTACGCGAGTATCGTCTAAGTCAGAACAATATCGGAATCTGGTCGGATGAGCATATCGACGGGTTGTCCAAAATAGCAGAGGTAATTCGTAAAAACAGCGCGTTGGCTTTTATCCAAATTAATCACACTGCCCTAAATCGCGCTCTATCTTTGGAAGAGATAACGACAGCGCGAAACACTTTTGTCGATGCAGCCGCCCGCGCCGAAAAAGCCGGTTTCCAAGGCGTGGAACTTCATGCCGCGCACGGTTTTTTACTGAGTCAACTGCTGTCTTCCACACACAACCAGCAAAAAGATGAATATGGCGGCACCATTAATGGTCGGACGCGATTGCTCTTAGAAATAATCCCCCTTGCCCGTGAAAAGACAAAACCCGATTTCGCGTTAGGTGTACGGCTGGGGATAGACACCTTAGAGGAGGGAAGAGAAATTGCCCGAAAACTTTCGCTGTTAGTTGACTACCTGAGTATCTCACACGGGGCTGGAGGCGGTGAAACAATACAGGTACCGCCCGATTACCCTTTCAGTCCCACGGTGTATCGCGCTGAACGAGTTAAACCTCATGTAACAGTGCCTGTCGTGGCAGTAGGTGGAATCAAAACCGGGGAGATGGCCCGCCAGATTCTTGCCAAGGGCATTGCGGACTTAATTGCGGTGGGCAGAGGAATGCTGGCGGACGCTAAATGGGCGGAAAAGGCGTTAAGCTACCGAGACGATGAAATCCAACCCTATCAAAACTAAAAGTCTGGCAATATGGTTATGAAAGGTGAAGAAAAATGGATTATTTAGAAAAGTTTAATCAAAAGAAACACTAAGGAAAAAGGTAATAGAATTCAGGTTTTGAAAAATAAACAGTCGTTAAAAAAAGCGATTGAAATCGCTACTACAAAACCATCAATTCAAATTTGACCGTGTAGCTAACGCCAAAACTCATGTTGCTTAACTATATTCGCCTACTTATTTTGAGGCTGAATATCAGTAGCAGCTACGGGTCGTCGTTTGTGTTTTAGAAACCACTTATATAGTTCTGGGTTGTCATAAGTCTCCGTCCAGGAATCGTGACCTGCTTCCGGGTATAGGGTAAATTGAACATCCCCGCCACAAGCTTTCAGTGCCTCGACCATTTTTTCGGATTCTTCAGGTGAAACAACCGTATCCTTCCCACCGTGAAAGACCCATGCGGGGACATTTTTGAGGATATAAGCCTTCTCAGGGTCACCGCCGCCACAAATGGGCGCAATCGCGGCAAAACGTTCAGGAGATGCGGTTGCGAGATACCAGGCACCATATCCACCCATGCTCAACCCTGTCAGATAAAGACGGTCAGTGTCCACTGCATACTTTGCCATGACCTCGACCAGCAACGCATTCAGGGCTTCGAGTTCAGCCGTCCACCAGGAGGCTTTGGGGCATTGCGGCGAGACAGCTATAAATGGAAAATCCTCCTGTTGTTCCACAATTTTCGGAATACCATGTATCTTCACAAGCTCTATGTCATCGCCACGTTCTCCTGCTCCGTGCAGGAAGAGAATTAGGGGCCATTTCTGCTGCGGGTTTTCCCCATAGCTTTTGGGCAGAAAAAGCAGATAGTTCAGGTGAACTATTTTTATGATTTGCGCTTCGAATTTATATGCCTGTTGACCTTTCGGTGTATTTCCCGTTGCCGCCGCGGACACATTTGCCGCGAGCCAAAATAGCGATACTACCAAGAGAAGAGAACATAGAATATTCATGACTTTCTCCTTTCATTAAACGGTTCTTTAACGCTTGGTGTGAGTTATCTGTAAATTATGTGGAGACGCCGTGAAACGTGATACGTGAAACGTGAAGAGTGATATAGAAATTTTTATCACGTATCACGCATCACGCATCACGTTTCATTCTTCATGTAACAATTCACGCCAAACGTTTTAATAATACTTGTTCAGGAAGCAAATGTCAACGATAAAATGAAAATTGAGACGTAATTTTTCGTTCCACGAGTCGCTCAACACTTATTTTCACTTGACAATCTGCGCGTGAGGTGTTAGACTTAATCAGTTATTATTGAAATAGTCAATTTTAAGGAAAGATAAAAATGACTAATAAAATAAGAAAGCGAGCTAATGACTTAGATGGTAAAACATGGTTACGATATTCTATTTCGATTTGGGATGATATAAAAAAGACGAAAGAAGAAGCCCGCCTAAAACATCCTGCGATGTTTCCAATCGCTCTTGCCGGTCGCCTCATCGATTGCTTCACTAACAAAGAGGATAGATTAGTTTTCGACCCATTTGTAGGGGTTGGTTCTACTCTTATTGCGGCAAAAGAATATGGGAAGGATAGCATTGGGATTGAGATTTCACCTCAATTTGCTAATATTGCAAAGAATAGGGTAATCGGGGTTATAACATTTAAAGGCAATGCGGAAGCTACTGTTTACACTGCAGATAGTCGAGAAACCTTAAAGTATGTAAAACCAAATTCTGTCGACTTTGTAATCACGTCTCCGCCTTACTGGAATATACTACTGGAAAAAAGGACAGCGGATTACAAAGAGCAACGCCATTACGGAGAAGCAGAGGCGGATTTAGGGAAGATTAGCGATTACAAAGAATTTCTGTCAGAACTTCGTAAGATTTTCGAACAAGTTTATGTCACCCTAAAGCCTGAAAAATACTGTTGCGTCGTTGTGATGGATTTGCGTAAAAAGAGTAATTTCTATCCCTATCATATGGATGTTGCATTGTTCATGCAAGAGATTGGTTTTATTTTTGACGACATCATTCTTTGGGATAGACGGCACGAATATAATAACCTGCGACCATTAGGATATCCCAGCGTATTTCGTATCAATAAAGCTCATGAGTTTATTCTGATTTTTAAGAAATCTAAGGAGAGTGCCAGTGAACCTAATCCAACAGCTTGATTATATTGACGCAGATGTTGCTTATCTACTCGGTTTGATTACAGCAAGAGGAAGAATCTCAGAGGCAGGTGGTATCCGCCAGATTGTCATTGAATTTCCGTATCAGTCACTTGAAGTGCAGGGAATCCATACCACTTTCGATACCAACACTTCAATCCGACTAGGATTGCAGGAAATTCGGGAACGTATTTTAGAACTTACTAACGCAGACATTAGCATCATCAACAAAGAAAATAGTATTGACCTTATACTTCGTTTTATCAGGAATACGATGGCTTGGAGAAATATCTTGATGCACACACAAGGAAAAACAAGCTATGAATATTTCTCTGTGCCAGATATATTCTTCTTGACTGATACTCCGACTGACTGGAAACGTGAATATGTAAGAGGCTTCGCTGATGTGGCTGGGAATGTTCGGCGTTCTAATCGTTATGCTGACGGCACTAATCGCGTTCGACTTGATGTGTTGAATTATCCAACTAACTGGGAAATGCCCGTCCAACTTTGCACGTTACTTGAAGAACATTTAGAAATACCTGTTCAGTTGATTACATGGGGCCATCCAAATATGGGACGTGACTTTAGAGAACATCAAATTAATATATTCGCCGTCCCGTTTGGAAAAATAGGATTTTCACTAAAACACAAACAAGCAATTTTAGAGGAGTTCATAGAACACGACCTAAAAAATTACTCCAACAAGACTTATAATCCTTGTCTCGGTAGGAAAAAACTCAGAAGACGTAAACCAAAAGATAACAGGGAAGCTGATGAAAAGTTAGATGAACGGATTAGAGGAAAACACTTCAATGCTTATTGGCAAATTTGCAAGAGGTTAGGTTGTACCAGAACACCAAATGTAATTCAACAGATGCGATGGGAATTTGACAAGCAGGAAGCCTTGGAGGAATAGGTTGATGATAAAATATAAACAAGAGAAAGAAATGTATCCTGATGTCTGTCAATGGCTTGAGCAATTCCTCAAGAGCCGGTTCCAGCGGGCAACCATAGAAGTTTGTAATCTTTCCGAAAGTTCTCTTTCACGCTTTCTCACTACACATAATATGGGTGATTTATCACCTGAATGGGTGACGTGGGATATCAAAGTTGATGTCGTAGGTTTCATACAACGTCCAAACCGACTAACTTCCCTGGCTTTTGTTGAATGTAAAATTGTTCGTCTAACGATAGAACACCTATCTCAACTCTTAGGGTACAGCCGAATCGCCATTCCTGTTTTTTCATTCTTAATTTCCCCATTAGGATTGTCACCGAAACTTATTTCATTGCTACAAGAATATCGAAGACTTGATGTGTTGGAATACCACTGGGAAAAGGGCAAAAGACCTCGCCGAGTTGTTGTAGCACAATGGGACACAATTGCCCGTAATCTCAATTGGCAAAACGCCATTGGGGGTACGGAACTGTGAGATTTGAGGGGAGATTTACTGTTTTTAGACTTCCGAAGTCTCAGAGACTTCGGAAGTCTGGACGGGTAGAAAATCCATGAATTTATCTCTGTTTCTTCTATTCACAGTTTTCTTATCGAAAGGAATATTTGCAATGGAAAAAGGTTTTGAATGGCAGACGGCGTCGCCGGAAAGCCAGGGGATGTCTACGTCTAAGCTTGATGCGCTACGAGATACGCTGGCGGCAAAAAGAACTAAAACATTTCTGGTCATTCGGCATGACAAAATTGTATATGAATGGTATGCGCCAGGCTATGGTCCCAAAGAACGTCATTACACTGCTTCTCTCGCTAAAGCATTGGTGGGCGGCGTGTCCCTCATGGTCGCCTTGAATGATGGTCGTCTCGCCGTAGATGACCCGGCCTGGAAGTACATCCCCGCATGGAAGGAACATCCACAGAAATCCAGGATAACGATTCGTCACTTAGCGACGCACTCATCTGGAATCGAAGATGCTGAACAGGGCGAATTGCCGCATGAACAGTTACCCGGTTGGAAAGGGGATTTCTGGAAACGGTCTCCCGACCCGTTTTCTATCGCTAAAGATAAAGCGCCGGTGGCTTTCCCACCCGGGTCGAAATATGCTTACAGTAACCCAGGAATGGCTATGCTTGCTTATGCTGTTACTGCAAGTCTAAAAGGCACCCCGCAGTCTGATATTTTGACACTTTTGCGGGAACGCATCATGAAGCCCATAGGCGTCCCGGATGAAGAATGGTCGATTGGATATGGAAAGGGATATGAGGTGGATGGCCTGACGCTCTATGCCAATTGGGGAGGCGGTTCCTATACCGCACGCGCTGTGGCTCGCGTCGGACGCCTGATGCTACGGAAAGGCAATTGGGAGGGCCAGCAACTCGTTGACCCAATTTGGGTGGAAAAGGCTGTCACGTATGCAGGAACACCATTGCCAGACCGTTCTACAGGCAAACTACAGCCAGGTTCAGGTCTGGGGTGGTGGACTAACTTCGACGGAGTCTGGGAGAAAGTTCCCCGCGATGCGTTTGCTGGAGCCGGCGCAGGCAACCAGATCCTTCTGGTAATTCCCAGTTTTGATCTGATTGTTGTGCGGAACGGAGAATTGCTCAGCGAAGGATTCTGGGACGGGTTGGAGAAATATCTATTCAATCCGTTGATGGAGTCTATCATTGAACCCCCCCCTTTCCCCCCCGTTGACGGGGGGGTAGGGAGGGGTCAAAGTGATGTGATACAGTCTGTAACTTTTGCTCCCGTATCTTCCATCGTCAGAAAGGGGATTGACAGTGATAATTGGCCGATTACCTGGGCTGACGACGATAGTCAGTATACCGCTTACGGAGATGGATGGGGTTTCGAACCGCGAACGGAGCAGAAGTTGAGCCTCGGTTTTGCCAAGATTATTGGACCTCCCACTGATTTTCACGGCGTCAATATTCGCTCAGAGAGCGGCGAGCGCCGCGGCGACGGAGCAAGGGGTACCAAAGCCAGCGGAATGCTGATGGTAAACGGCGTTCTCTATATGTGGGTCAGAAATATGAATAATTCAAAACTTGCCTGGTCGGGTTTCCCCCCTGTGAGCGGGGGGGACAAAGGGGGGGGTTACGCCAAAACCTGGGAATGGGGATTCAGATTCGACACCAGCTTCGGCTGTCCCACTTTTCTGAACTTCGGAAAGAACTACGAGGGCGCTCGGGATGAATATGTTTACATCTACTCGCAAGACGGCCCCAGCGCGTATGAATCGTATGACCACATAGTTATGGCTCGCGTGCCGAAAGACAAAATCAAAGAGCGCAACGCTTACGAATTTTTCGAGAAACTGGATAGTTCCGGCAAGCCTGTGTGGACTTCCGATATTCACCGGCGAGGGCCAGTTTTCACGCATCGCAATGGTTGCCAAAGAATGGACGTGGTTTATAATCCCGGTATCAAGCGATATCTCCTTGCTCTGGGTTTCGACCATCACGGCGGCTGGGGAATCTTCGACGCGCCTGAACCTTGGGGACCATGGACAACAGCCTTCTACACGAAGGACTGGGGACTTGGTGAGACCCACGGTTATCGCCTTCCGAGCAAATGGATAAGCGCTGATGGAAAAACGATGTATCTGGTTTTTTCTGGTAGAACATATAATGATATTGTCTATGATGCTTTTTGTGTTCGGAAACTTGATTTGAATTTGAAGTGACCTAAAGGAGATAAAGATGAAATCTTTAGACGATTATTTAAAACTGATGAAAACTGACGATGTTGTTAAGGCAACTCAGGAAGCACGAACGAAAAACGCTTTATTACTAAATGACCAGGGGATTGCCGCTATTGCTATTTTATTTTCGGATGTTCTTGCCGAAGTGATAAAGTCGCCCGAAATACTTTTATCAGAGAAGGAGATTATAGATGCCTCCACAAAACAACCACGTTCCTAAAGTTTATATCGATACGTCAGTCACGAATGTATATCTTTAAGGAAGTTTTTTCATTCCTTAGTGTTTCTTTTGATCAAACTTTTCTTTTTATGCTTTTCACAAATTAATTCGGTAATGATTATGGCATGTTGAAGCTGAAAGATACAGCCCTACGGAACATTTATTTCGATTGCTTGATTCCCGTGTTGTCGATGGAGTAATCTACCTGTATACGATACAAGAAATTTACTCCTATTGTCAGGATAACTTTCCCGTAGACTCTCTTTACAGAAGTGTAAGCAGGAAATCTCAGATTAGAATATCGTAAGGAGGCCAAAAATGTACTTGGCTGATACTCCTATATCAAAATCAGAAGATGATTTATTGGGCAGAGCCAAATTTGCCCAGAGGCTTGGAGATACCATTAGGGATTGGAATAAAGAGGAGAGTATTGTAATTGCTTTATACGGCCCTTGGGGAAGTGGAAAAACTTCTATCTTGAATTTAGCGGTTGAACAAATTGAAGAAACAATAGCAAATCTACCAGAGGATAAACGTCCTATTGTTATTCGGTTCAACCCATGGAACTTTTCTGAGCAAAATCAAATTCTCGGAATGTTTTTTCACGAGATATCTACGGAGCTGGGTTATCGGCCTGCTTCCGAGACTTTGAAAAAAATTGGAACTCAAATCCAAAAATACAGCAGTTTTCTTACGCCAATCTCTAAAATTCCATTCCCAGGATTAAGCGTTTTGTCTGCCCCTGAAAAGCTTGGGGAGGCAATGAAAGGGTTTGGAGATGAAAATCTGGCAAAATTAAAAACCAAAATCAGTGAACTCTTCAAAGAAATGAACCAACGTATCGTTATTGTGATTGACGATATAGATAGGCTCAATGAAGTGGAAATCCGCCAGATGTTCCAATTGGTAAAGTTGAATGCTGATTTCCCAAATACTATCTATTTGCTTGCCTTTGACCGTGAAGTCGTCGAAAAAGCTCTGGAAACAACTCTCAAAATCTCAGGCCGCGCCTATCTTGAGAAGATCGTTCAAGTCGCATTTGATATTCCTGTTATTGAGCCGACTATATTAACCAGGATACTTTTTACCGAAATGGATAAGCTGATTGCTGACGTTCCAGAAGAAAATTTTGACAAGGTACGGTGGGGAAATCTGTATTATGGGGGATTGAGACAATTTTTTTCATCTGTCAGGGATATCAAGCGATTCATCAACGGCTTCTCTTTCAGCTTCCAATTGGTTTCATCCGAGGTTAATCCGATTGATTTTATTGGCATTGAAGCATTACGCATTTTGGCGCCCAAAGTTTATCACGCTATAGCGAGAAACAAAGAGATATTTACTCTGACCAGCGCTTTTAAACGCAGTGTTGATAATAATCAGCTTAAACAACAATATGAAGAGATATTTTCATTAGCCGGTGATGAACATAAAGAAGCTGTCCGGGAAATCTGCCAACAACTTTTTCCACAAATCGGTGGCTTTTATGGGCGAGGGCATTATGGAACAGAATTTCAGTCAGAATGGCGTAAAGCAAAGCGGATTTGCGCAACGGACATCTTTGATACTTACTTTTTGCTCGGTGTGCCTGAGTATGATATCTCAGACTCTGAGATGAAAAAAATTATTGAGTTAGCCTCAGACCAAAATAAATTTGCAGATGCACTTCAGCAAATGGTTCAGAAAGGAAAGATACATCGATTCCTCGAAAGGATGGAAGACTATACATCTGACATCCCGGAAGCTAACATCCAAACAATTTGTCAGGTATTGATGGATATTAGCGATGAATTACCAGACGAAAAGTTGGGATTTTTTGACCTTGGCCCAGATATACAGATTTCGCGACGTCTGTATCAATTACTGAAGAGATTGTCGCCAGCTGCACAAAGGGGTGAATTATTAGAACAAGTCATTTTAAACACTCCAAGCATTTACACTCCAATACATGAGGTTTCAATACACGAATCTGCTCTACAAGAGGCAAGCGAGGATGTCCGCCTATTAGAAGATTCAGCGGTCGAACAATTGAAAGCAATATGTCTCGAAAAAATAAGAACATTTGCTAAATCTGGAACGTTAAAAAGTGCCAAAAAGCTGGAATATATTCTTTACTGTTGGCGGAAATGGAGTGACGATGCTTCGGAAATAGGTAACTACATCAACAGTTTAATCCAGACAACAGAGGGCATGTTAGATTTACTGGCGGGATTTCTTCTGCAGCAATCATCCCTTTCAGAAGGCGACTATGTTCTGCGAAAAGAATGGCAAATCCATTTACAGGGCTTAAAGGAATTTGTAAATCTTGGTGACATTGAACAGAAGCTAAACAGTCTGAATCAAGCAGAGGAAGAAAATCTTTCTGAGCGTCACAAACTTGCACTGAGAACGTTTCGGCAGGAAATGCAAAATGACTAATGAATCTGATGGAGAAATAAAAGTGGATATTCTGGATAAAGGGGAAACGGGAAATAGAATACTAAAGTATGCCTTGTTCTTTCAATTCTTGCATCTTTAGTGAACATAGAGCAATGGAAGAAGATTTAGGCAAACTCAAGGAAAAATAACTGTGAAAATCAAATTGATTCATAGATAAGCATAATGGGTGATTTGCATGCAAAAAGTTGCAGTTTTAAAAGCACAAGATAATGGAGATACCGCTGACCTTATGAACGCACGCGGACGGAAGTTGCCAATTACAAGTCCGCGTGTGTCTATTCAGTCCGTGGTATCTAATAGAGATAACCTTCAAAAAACGGTGGCGGAAGCGATAGAAAAAGCTGGCGCTGGGAATATCATATCTAAAGGAGATTCAGTTCTGCTCAAGCCGAATTTGCATGGCAGCGTTGGGATAACAGATTTGTCCGTAATAGAGGCAATAGCGCGATGGATTTGGGATTGCGGGGCGAGGGAGATTATCATCGGCGATGGACCGTTTTATGGGATAGTAAATGGGCTTGAACATTTTGAAAAGATAGGCGTTATGGAGGTTGCGAAAAAAGTCAACGCTCAATGCGTTGCTTTCGATGAACATGACTTCCGAATATTTCATAATGTTTCTAAGCATCTGCCAGATGAGCTTGGCATTACTCGCTTTGCCTACGATTGCGATAAAATGATTAACGCGCCCATCATGAAAACTCATTTTAACACGCTTGTCACCCTTGGCATGAAAAATCTAAAGGGCTGCATTCGCAAAAGGGAGAAGCGCATATTTCACCAAATAAATTTAGATAGGGCGATAGTCGAATTAAACAGGCTCTTGCAAGCTGACTTGACAATCATGGACGCGACGCGGGCGATGGAGGGCATGGGGCCTGCCGGGGGCGCGTGGGTTGATATGGGCTTGATTCTGGCAAGCACGGATGTAGTCGCTATGGACGCGGTCTGCTGTTATCTGATGGGCATTGACCCGGATGAAGTTATGACACTCCGATTTGCGCAACGAACGGGCTTGGGCGAAACGAACATCAACAAAATAGAAATCGTTGGCGAAAATTTGGATGAACATAAACGACACTTTGAGCGACCAATTGATTCGATGAGGCGGCAGTATCCACAACTAAATCTCTCAAACGAAGGCGCATGTAGCGGATGTAACATGAACTTATTCGCAGCACTCAGAGGCTTAAAATGGCAAGGCGGAGAATTAGCATGGGATGAAATTGTCATGGGAAACGGAAAACCTAAAAGCGCAGATGCGCTTTTGATAGGTTCGTGTACATCATCTTTGCGAAAGGAATATCCCTATTTGCCCGGCTGCCCGCCTGACGTTGAGGAAATCAGGGAGAAATTAGTTAGAAACCCGTTTTCTTAGAGAAAACGGGTTTCTGGCAATGGAGGAGGTGAGAAACATGAAAATATTGTGGTTTGTTTTCTGCACTATATTTGGCATGTTCGTTGCCATTAGTAGCTATGCAGACTTGTCAACTATAGTTGAATCCGAAGAACCTGAACGTATTGCTCCAGGCTTTCAATTTACAGAGGGCCCTGTCTGGCATCCTGATGGATATCTGTTGTTTAGCGATATCCCGGCTAATTCCATTCTAAAATGGACACCTGATGGCAAGGTGGAAACATTTCGCAAGCCGAGTGGCAACTCCAATGGGTTGACCTTTGACCGCCAGGGCCTTTTTATCGCTTGCGAGCATGGCAACCGACGGGTGTCGCGCACGGAAAAGGATGGCGCAGTGGTGACTTTAGCTGACCGTTACTCAGGAAAACGTCTGAACAGCCCCAACGATGTGGTCGTAAAATCTGACGGAAGCATCTACTTCACAGACCCACCCTATGGAGTTGAAGAAGACCAAAGAGAATTGGATTTCCAGGGGGTTTACCGCCTTGTGTCTGATAGAACTCTGACGATGTTAGTAGATGACTTTGACCGTCCCAATGGATTGGCTCTTTCTCCCGATGAGAAGATTCTTTACATCGCCGACACCAATCAAAAGCATGTGCGTGCGTTTGATGTCCAACCCGATGGCACGCTGAAAAATGACCGCGTATTCGCAGAGTTGAAATCGGACAAACCCGGTGGGCCAGATGGTATGAAGGTGGATACAAAAGGCAACCTGTATGTTACCGGACCAGGCGGTACATGGGTATTTGACCCAACTGGAAAACATCTCGGAACTATCGTCACACCCGAAGAACCAGCCAATTGCGCCTTCGGCGGAAAAGATAACAAAACGTTATTCATCACAGCACAGACATCTGTGTATTGCGTTAAGGTAAAAATCCCAGGTGTAAAGGTTTTTTAAAAAGTCAAATTTTGAGTGAGTGGAGAGACCGTTGCATAAAATGGATCCAGTATTCATAAGGGCTCAAAATAAGGATTCAGTCAAATAGCGGTTTTGCGACCAACTTGACAAATGCCTTAACCCCGCATCACACTTGACATTTAAAATTGACCGATTATTAAAATTTGCCAGAATTTTTTAAATTTCAAACCACCAAGACACTAAGAACACAAAGGAAATGGGGGTTTTTCCTTCGTGTCTTTGTGTCTTGGTGGTAAAAATAAGAGAATTATGGCAGATTTTCTTGTCAAGGATATGTCGCAAAGTCCCATCAATACTGGATTTTGTTTGCAACGGTCTCTGAGTGGAGGAGGAGGGCAAGGGGGATTGATGATTGATGATTGTCGATTTAGAAACTTTTCAATCAACAATCAACAATCGACAATCGACAACCCAAAGGCAATCGCCAATCGACAATCCAATTGCCATTTTGCCTCCTTGCCGTCTTTCCCACTCAACCTACCGAAATTTCCAGCCAAAGTTGTGAAGCACTCAGGTTTACTTTCCTATTTCGACCTTCTGATTATCTATTACGAGTTTTGCATATACGGCAAAAATCTCGTAGCGTCATCCCTCTGTGGTGACATTTGCCGGGACAGAGCCACGCCGCTACGTGTGGATATGTTGATAACTGCAAAACTCGTATATCTATTTTGATTTTCAAGAAAATTTCGCGAAACCTTTTGCTATTTTTTGCGACTATAAGGTACAGGCTCGAAGCAAGGAGTGAATATCGTGAAAAAGGTTTCACCCTCACCCCAATCCTCTCCCATTGAGGTAGAGGGAGAATATGATGATGACGCTGATTTAGTACAATCAATATTGGCGGGCAATCTCGATGACTTCCGAAAACTGGTGGAAAAGTATCAGTTTGTTGCGAAGAGATGGGCATTTCAGCATGTCAAAAATCTGTCCGATGCAGAGGATATTGCACAGGAAGCATTTGTCGAAGCGTATTTCAGACTTGATACTTTGCGTGAGCCACACAAATTCGGCAGTTGGTTGCGTAGTATCGTTTCCAATACTTCCGTTTCGTGGCTCAGGCGACGCAAACCGACCATGTCATTCGAGGAAATCAGCATCATCCACTGTGATGAAAAATTGCTTGAGCGATACAATCGCTACGAGGTATCAACGCCTGATAATGTACTTGAACAGCAAGAACAGGAAAAAATGCTTCAAGCGGCAATCGACGCACTCCCACCGGAATACCAACGAATTATCACGATGTTCTACTTTGATTCACGCTCATATAAAGAGATAGCAACCCACCTGAATATATCGGTGGCTGCCGTCAAAAGCATGTTGCATCGAGCCAGACAACGATTGAAAAAGGAGATGTTAAAAAATGGCTGAAGAAAAAATTACCAGCAGAATTGAAATAGGTAGCGAATTTGGTGAACAAGTTATGAGCGAAATAGGTTCGCTTCGCGAGGAACTTGTCACTATTAGGCAATTACTGGAACGCGGTCATTCGGTTGACCGGGCGATTGAGGAGTATCGCTTTCTGCCATCGAACATGGAGAATCCGATTCGGTGGGGATTCATCGGTGTTTGGGGAAAGGGTGGTTCAAATCTTGAAGTCGACGTTTTAACGACTTCGGAAGATAAATTCTTCGACCATCCGTACGGCAGCGATGAAAATGTCGCAGCATTCGCAAAGGCGTTCACCAATCCCCATACCATCAAGGTTTGCAAGTATCTCTTCCGCAACCGAGAACGTTCCAGAGAAGAGATAAAGAAAGGATGCAACCTTAGTGATGAAGAATTGGATGCTGCTGTCAACCCATTGCTTGAATTGCACCTTGCTAAGTGGCAGGCTGGAAGTTTGATAAAAACCAGTCATAATTATGAAGTCACGTTGATTGGGATGACGAAAACAGCGTTCGATCCAGAGCATCGCAAGGGTTATGGGGGATGACGCGAGTAGCATTCGATAACAAAGTTCGCCGCGAACAAAAGTAGCCTACTGTAAGGACTCCTTTACTTCGTAAAGAAGTTTACGAAGTAAACCAGTCCTAACAGACAGGACAGGATGAACATCTCGTCCTGTCTTATGCGGTTGCGTAATCTTCTGAAGAAGCGTAGTATTGATGTGTCAAATGAATTATACGAGATTGTCTGATGAAAACAGAAATTGGATATAATTAGCTTATTACAAAACTGATGTTCTACTGGCTACCTATGTTTTCGTCTTCTGCCTGGATTCAATTTCTTCTGTAAGTCTGCGAAGCACGTTAAGGGCTTCTTCATAGCCATCTGTGCCATCCGCACAAGCCATCTCAACGAAGGTAGAAATACGTTCCCCTAAACGACGCCGCCCTTCAATATTACGGACGAGCGATTTTCCATCATCCGTAGTTTCGTAGATGTGGTAGTCACCATCTGCGTAAGCGTGAAGAACGAGTCTCATTTTAGTTCACCTCCGGTTTGTCGTCGCCACCCGCGCTTTTAAATACGGCAAGATGCCCACTCAGGACGGTAATCCAAATTTGTCGTTGTTGAGGAGCAATATCTTCAGCGAGGATACGACCGATTTCATTAATTTTTGCCTGTGCGACTGGTTCTTCAGGGTTAAGTGTGGAAATGATATATTAGCCATACTGAACGTAGTGATAGGTGATAGGTTTAAGGTTTAAGGAAACACCTAACACCTAACACCTATCACCTATTGTTCCACCTCATTGTTCTGTTTCCACACTCAAGTCGGAAGAACCCATCGCTCTGCGAATTGGACAAGGAGGAGACCATGCGGAAATTTTCGTCTTATGGACCGATTGATACGGAGTTGCATTATTATGCGCCCCGAACCGCCTTGATTGACCGAGCGATGCTCCAACTCGTCGGCGAAATCCCTAACAAAGACGGGCATTATATTACCGTCTGGGCGCCCAGACAGTGCGGCAAAACCTGGGTCATGCAACAGGTTGTCCTGAGATTGCGGAATGAAGCACAGTACAACAACTTCGATGTGGTTGTGCTCAGTTTAGAACATCTGAAAAGGGAACAAGATGTAAATACCATCGTCGGGGGCATTGCTCAAGAAATTCTGGCAGATTTAGGGTTAGAACAGGAACCGATTACGGACTTAAAAGCGTTTCACCACGTTTTTAAAAAAGAGGTTCTCCAAAAACCCCTCATTTTAATCCTGGATGAGTTCGATGCCCTGCCTGAAGATGCCATCAGTGGTATTGCTGGTGTGCTTAGGAATATCTATAACAGCAGACAGTATGAAACTGACAAATCAAGCGCCGAAAAAAAATATCTCTTGCATGGGGTCGCTCTCATTGGCGTGCGGAGTGTGCTGGGCATTGAAAATGTCACGGGCTCCCCCTTTAACGTCCAGCGGAGCTTGCATGTTCCCAACCTCACCTTTGCCGAAGCTGAAAGCATGTTCAAATGGTACGAGCAGGAAAGTGGGCAACAGGTTGAACCAGCGGTGGTTGAGCAGGTTTATTATGAAACTCAAGGACAACCGGGGTTGACCTGTTGGCTGGGAGAATTGCTCACCGAAACTTACAACAAACAGAATCCGACCATCACCAGGCGAGACTTCGAGATTGCCTACGCGGCGGCGGTGGATGCCCTACCGAATGCGAATATCTTGAACATCATCAGCAAAGCCAGGCAGGAACCGTATCAGGAACTGGTCTGGGAAATGTTTCAGACCAATGAGAAGATACCGTTTCGATACGATGACCCGCGCACGAATTTCCTATATATGAACGGGGTGGTTGACCAGGAAATTGTTGATGAAACCAAGCGTTATCTGAAATTTGCCTGTCCCTTCGTTCAAAAACGGTTGTTTAATTACTTCTCATACACCCTTTTCCGATATTTGGGGAAATTGTATGAACCATTTGAAAACCTTGAAGATACCATCACTGAAAATCAGTTAAATGTCAAAAACTTGCTTAAGCGGTATGAACGTTACTTGAAGCAAAATCGAGATTGGTTATTCAAAGATGCGCCGCGCAGAGCAGACTTCCAAATTTATGAAGCGGTTTATCATTTTACCTTGTACATGTACTTAGCGAGCTTTCTTCAACACAGACGGGGACAGGTTTTCCCTGAATTCCCGACAGGAAATGGTAAAATCGATTTACTCATCAGATACGCCGGGCAGATGTATGGACTTGAATTGAAAACTTTCACCGACCTCTTTGGCTATCGAGAAGCCTTAGAACAGGCAGCGCGCTATGGCCAGCAGTTGGGATTGCGCGAGATTTCACTGGTATTTTTTGTCTCATCCATTGATGAGACCAACCGGGAAAAGTATGAGACGGTCTACATAGACCAGAACACAAAAATCACCGTCGTGCCAATTTTTATTGAGACAGCCAATTGAGATGTTTCATTACAAGCGAGCACGCGCCCTTCATAAGGGGCCGACACCTGCCGCTTCACCTGTCGCAGGCTGGACGTCCTCGACCTTCACAGGGACACCCTAAAACCAGAACCCATTTCTGTTTCTGTATCTCAGATGAACTCTTCCGTTAAGTTTTGTCAATCACCAATGCGCAACCGCATATAACTTTCGTAGCGAATCGGGCTAATTTCACCCTCTTCGACAGCTTTTTTGATGGCGCAACCAGGTTCGTAAACATGAATACAATCATTGAATTTGCATTTCCCCAAGTACGGCGCCATTTCAGGAAAATAGAGTTCGAGGTATTCAGTTGGAACACCCCATAGTCCTACTTCACGTATGCCGGGTGTATCTGCCACACAGCCTCCAAAATCAAGAAAAAACAGTTCGACATAAGTGGTGGTATGTTTGCCTTTTCTGGTTTTCTCACTAACTTCAGCAACTCTCAGTCCTAAACCCGGTTGAATAGCATTCAACAAGCTGGATTTTCCGACACCTGATGCGCCGACGATGACAGTGAAATGGTCTTTCAGCGCCTGACGTAGTTCGTCGATTCCCTCCTGCGTTATGATGCTGGTGTAAATGACGCGGTAGTTTAATTTTTTATACGCTTCTAAATCACGATATAACTGCTGACTTTCATCATCTGATGCTAAATCCATTTTGTTCACACAGACAATCGAAGCTAATTCCCCGGCTTCCGCCAAAATTATAAATCTATCAAGAAATCGAAAATTCATATCGGGCATTTTTGCGGACACTACCGCTACCATCTGGTCTGCATTGGTGACGACAATTTGTTCAATTTCTGCTTTACCAGGCAATCTTCTTGAAAACACTGTTTTCGCAGGCAAGATATCCTCAATCGTCCCATTTTCTAAGTCCTTTGTGCTAATTACAACTTTATCACCCACAGCCACCGGGTCTGCATATAGAAATCTTCCATCTTCTGTACGATTGTAATATTTAAGCCTGCCAGCCAACCGACAAAGAATCACGCCCTCATCTGTGTGAACACTATAATAACTTGCTTGCGCTCGAATGACTAATCCTTCGAGTTTCTTCATAACATCCTTATTATAGCACGGATAAACAGAATTGACGGATTATTATTACGCATTAAATCCGTTTATTCTGTGAATCCGTGCTATATTGTCATCTGTAAAAATTGATATTCGACATCATTAGAAAACAAATCTCTGGATATTTGAGATAACCTTTCCCGCGTAACTTTTATCGCTTTTTCCGATTGGTCGATACCTATCCAAATTCTACCAAGTTCATGTGCCGCTTGTAAGGTTGTGCCAGAACCACAAAAACAATCCAAAACTAAATCTCCTGGATTTGATGATGCTGCAATTATGCTTTTAAGCATTTCCAGATTCTTTTCAGTTGGATATATGGGATATTGTGGGTCTTTATATTCCCAAATGTCTTGTTTCTTTTTTCCTTTTTTTTCATCAACATATATTTTCTTACGTGGCACTCCAGTTGATGACCATTCTATCAATCCGTCCTTGTCCAACTGTTCTAAGATTTTCGGGTCACTTCTCCAATGCCTACCTTTAGGAGGTTTTATACCTCTCCATTCTTGACCTGTTGCGCCATTCTGTGTTTCCCCTGGCGCATGCAACGGAACAGTGGTGTATATACGCCCATCCTTATCCACTTTCTTAAAGAGTCTTTCAATATCTTCCTTCGCAAACCTCTCTCTTGGGTCATTCCATGTATGATGTTTGGTCTTAGAATAGAAGAGAATTATATCCTTGATATTTCCATACGCTTTTCTGCTGAAATTCTTGGGATTGCATTTTATCCTGGTGATATCATTTCTAAAATTCTCAACGCCGAAGATTTCATCCATTATAACTTTCACGTAATGGCCGATTTTATAATCAATATGTAGATAAATAGAAGCTTTGTTTGACATCAATTCTCGCAGGAAGATTAATCGTTCCCTTAGAAATTCTATAAATTCAGACCCGATTAGATTATCGCTGTATGCAATGTCATCTAAATAGCTATTGCTAATTGTGCTAGCCCTGTCATTACCAATCGTGAAGTCATTTCCAGTTGAAAATGGAGGGTCAATATAAACTAAATCTACTAATCCTTTCATTTCATAAGTTTCTAACAGAGCTTTTAACACGGGGAGATTATCGCCTTGAATCAACTTATTGGGTGAACCATCCCATTTACCAACTAAATTAGCACAATTGGTTATTTTAAGTATTTCTAACTCTGTTTTCTTGCCTTTATATTCTAAATACATAAAGCTCACCATTATACCTGGTACAAGAATTCTCTGAAGACTAAGCTACTCATAACATTGTAACCACGGATACTTCCGACGGTAATCTCTTTGTACATTTTACTTCTACCTTTTATATAGAGAACTCCATCTAAAATAGCAACAGTAACTGCATTGATATTCTTTGCTTTTACCAGATTTATCGCATCATTAAACTGGGCATTTTGATGGCCACCAAAATCGGTCAAGAACTTAGCTTCACCTATAACATACTTCCCATTAAATCTACCAATAAAGTCCAATCCTTTATTTCTCTTATAATTTAGATACTTTCTTGCAAAATTCATCATTTCATAATCGCTGGCATCCAAAATTGCATTATTATTCGTTGATAAGAAGACATCCAAATTCACAGGCTGGATACCCAAACATCCCCTATTTAGCCATCTTCTGAACAGAGGGCCAATTTGCCTATTTGTCTCTTTGGGCTCAGTGGATGTCTCATAAATCTTGCTAAGTCCCATTTCATATAATCTTCCGCATAATCTATTTACGGTTTGTGGATTTCTTTCAATAGCAGACACATCTCTTCTTAAGTAATTATGAATTTGATTCTTGCACTTTTGGAATGAGCTAGTTGCGGTGAAAATCCTTACCACTCACCACTCACTACTCACCACTCACGTTTTCAAAAGTTTGAAAAACTTTTGAAAACTACCTAAATATGCCACATACGAATCTTTTATTGGAAACAGCTCGAATTTTAGTAATGTTTCCAATAATCTAACGTTATCTTTGTTGTAAAAGGCTTTCTCTACTTGTTTCCAGAGATTCTCATCAACTTCTCGTATCCCTTCAGGGATTGTTGGATAAACACTAAAAAGATTATCTAAGTAATTCCTTTGATTTGCATAATCAATGCTTAATTTAATCCAATGATTCATAGATTATCTCTATTCTATAAGATAACTTCAAAGTCAACTTATCGTCTCCGCAGTTTATAAACATTAGGTCTTAAACCCAACAAGTTAATGACAAAACGCTTTTCGACGTTCCACTGTCCACAACGCTTCAACGCTATATTGAACATCTCTTGAGATTGCGTCAATAGGACGCATACTCCATTGGGTCGGACAACGCGGGCAAATTTATTGACTAAGGCGATTAGCATTTCCTGATTGACTGGAAATTTTTTGCCAAATGGCAGATTACATGCAATTTTGTCTATTGTGCCATCTTTCAAAGGAAGTTGCATTGCATCCCAGCAGAATATACCAGTAGTAGCGGGGCTTGTCCCTGCCAATGATGACTTTAACCGACGGATAATCGCCAGACTCTTTTCTACAGCTTCGGGGTTCACATCTCCCCCAAGAACAATACCCTGCAAGTCAAATAGCAAACGTTCGGCAACTATGGTGCCCAGTCCACACATTGGGTCCATAAATCTTTCATTCGGCGTCGGTTCGGATAGATGCGCTAATGCGTAAGCAATAGTCGGCGGTAATGAGCCTTCGTAGGATTCGATTTTGTAAGTCCCCTTACCAGAAGTTTGGCAACTTCTGCTACGTTTGGCAACTTCTGCTACGGGGGTTAGGTGGTTGTAAGTTCTCTGCGAAAAAGGCTTGCGCGACAATTTCAAGAAAAAACTTGATTTACCATCCGCAACGTCCAACCAGAATTCAAGAGCAGGATTTTCTAACGAAAAACGCCAACGGCGGAATCTGCTCTGGATGACATCCTGGACAGTCTGAACAGCATCAATTCGCCGAAAATCGTGTCTACCTTTCATAGTCCCGATAACTTTGAAAGAAGGGCGTTTAATTTTTTTATCAAGTGTAGTAGCCTGCTTATGATACTGCAATGTTTGGAAAAAGTGCGGTGAGGAAAGAATGTTAGCAACTTGACGAGATAATTGATTAAGCCCTTTTTTTCCCTGAAGCAAATAATCCCGAAGATAACAGATGGAAATGTCCTCGAATGCCCTTAACTGGGTAATCGTGGTGACAGGCACGCTTGTCGTAAAAAAGATTTTCCTTTTGCCATCGCCAAAAAGCTCCTGTGACACGTTGACAATTGCGCAATTGTCAAGTTTTTCATTGAGTTCTACTTGAGCTATTTCTTCAAGCCCCATCCATACGGTACCACAAAACAAAGTTGAAGGAGTATTCACAGTCTCTAAGCCCCCCAAACATTCTAAGGGTCTTTCTTTTTATTCTGTTTTTTATATAATACCAATTTGATACTGAAATTGTGCATAAATTTCTGTCACTCTGAGCGAAGTTCCTTCGCTTCGCTCAAGGACAAGCTCTGAACGAAGTGAAGGAACAGTCTCTTGCCGAGATTCTTCTGTTCCTTCACTTCGTTCAGGACTCAGGATGACAGGAATGCACTATTTTAAAATAAAAATGGTATAAAATGTTAAGCGATAAAGTTAGCTTTGATGAACTGGAGCACTCTGTCAAGGGGGATACATGAGATGTGTATTTCTGGCCTTGCGCTGGTGTGGACGTGGTATTGGGGTTTGCGGATTTGGTCTGGGGTTGGTAATTCTTCGAAATCGAAACGGATAAAGAAATTCTCATTGGGGCGTTGATAGTGATATGAGTAAGCAAGTATATCGGTCCCTCTTCTGCGACTAACGCGTACAGTTTCATCAAAGCGTAAGAAAGAACCATCTGTAAGAACAATTCCCTCCAAACTTTTTCTTTTCCTAAAAGAAAAAGTTTGATCAAAAAGAAAAGGAGAGGAATCTTTTCGATACTTTCATCGAATGGAAGCGCAGTTTCATCTGGATAGCCGCTTACGCCCGGTGCAAAAATTTTCGCTTCCAGAATAGCTGGTGAACGTGTTCTAACAGACTTGTTGAGGCTTGTTCGATTCAAAACAATACCGCTTCTATCAAAAAGTCCCACGATGTAATTATAGTATTCACCAAGATATTTGATGTCCGGAAAATTAATCATTGGATTTACGCAAACGTTAAAGCACTTAGCCAATGGTTAAGAACAATTTGTTTAAAACCTAAAAGGGAATAACGGTATACTGTATTCCTTACACCCTTATTCATTCGGATAGGCTCATAAATGATGATTATCCTTCAGTCTCCTCATTGTCAAAATCGGATTCTATTATAACTTCTGGCATCTCAGTTTTTTTTTTAAACATAAGGTCTGACAACCACATATTCGTCCAGAAGGTATCTTCAAAATCTAATTTTCTCCATCGTTTGAGAAATTCATCTGAACTGATGCCATAGTATTCTTCAAAACATTTAACCCTCGCTTTTATATCCTCCAGAGATTGTTCCCAAAATCCATCTTTTGTTTTTCTCATTCATTATTCATCCTTCCATGTTGTTTGCCTTGTGTAGTCAACGCTACTATTAGAAGTTGCGTTGACGAGTACAAGGCAAACGAATCGGCATTTTGATAAGTTTTAGAATCACCATACTCTCGCCAATCTTCTGCAGCGCTTAGCCCTACCCACCCCTGCCTCTCCAGCGGAGGGGAAAGAAAAGTTTGACCTGCCCCGAGAATTGGGGTCAAAAGAAACACTGAGGAAGATAAAGATATCCTTGCGAAGAAAACATTCTGTATAGGCTCTAAGGAAAGAACATGTGGATAATTTCCCAGATTATGCTCTCAAGTGCCTGTGCAGATACCAACTCCACGCCACCGGGCGTATGTTTATGTTCAGGTTGAACTAGTGCAGGTTTATGAGCCGCGTTGTCGTAACGAAAAAACAACTGCCGCATGGCATCCTGGTAATGATAAGCATACATCAGCCGCGGTTCGGTGAGCGTAGTATCCACGAATTCGCGAAAATGAAGTTCAGAACCATCCAGAAACTTTACGATTCCTCGGATAAATCCTCCGGAAACTGAACGTTGCTCTTCATGAAACGTGGAGGAAACCGTCAGCCCAGATAGTGCAGCTAAAGAAAGCGCTTCTCTAATATTTGATACATAGTCAACGAAGCTCACAGTGAATCCTTTCCATATCTTGTAGTTCTAACTCCAACCGTTCAAGTAATTTTGCCTCCCCGGCCCACTCGACATATTCCAAATCGCCGCCTTTTAAATCCTCTGCCGCCATCTTTTGTAAAAAATAGTTGGTGCTCACGCCATAGCGCTTTTCAAAGTCCAGTAGCTTCTGTTTAGTAAAATTAATCGATGCCTGAAGTTTTAACTTATACGCTTCAAGCGCACCCATAATAGAATTGACAACGTTTCTTTCGGGCAATTCCAAAATCATTTGCGTCATATTTTTATCACCCACTTCTTTTTGCTGGTAAAACCATCATGAGCTATTCGTTTCGCAGCGCCTCCAGAGTCGCTGGGTCGAAAGGATTCCGCCCAGCTTCTAACTCCTAAATCCAGTCTTGGCGATTACTGAGAAGTTCTTTAGGTAGTTTATCCTGCCCCCATTCTACATAGAACTGAAAATCTTCAACGGCCCCCGCGTAATCTCCAGTGAGTGCCTGTGCCAGGCCACGGCTGGCACGATAGTCGCCATTTTCAGGTTCCAGTGTTACCGCCCGTTCACAAGCATACATAACGTCAGCAGCATATCCCCAGAGACTACCATACCAGCCAAGGGTATTCCAGGAGTCAGCAGAAATTTCCAGAATTGGATTGAGCGTTTGCGCTTTCTTATAGGCTGCAATAGCTTCCTTTACTTTGCCCTGCGTTACGAGCTCCTCTCACTTCGCGACCCGAGCCGAAGCCGCAACCCGACGCGCTTCTTTCTCCGGGTTAAGATTTAAGGTGGGTTCCAGTTTCAGCGCTTTTTGGAACTGAGCAATCGCGCCCTTAATATCGCCCGCTTTTGCTAAATTCCTACCCGCTTCAATGAAGCTGGGATGGATGGGTAGGTTCGGGCAGGTCTTGCGATATGGCTCATCGCCCATGTACTGCTGCCACTCTTCGTATGTCAGGTTGCGGGTAAGGCGGACATAGGCCTCGGCTATGAGGTCCTCCAGTTGCCAGAGCCACACTTTAGCAGTGTTATCCTCACTTGCCGTTGCAAGGCGCTTTCCGTCTGGGCTGAAGGCGACGGAAGAAACAAAACCCTCATGGTTCATACGTGCGACTTCCTTGCCGCTTGTCGCTTCCCAAACCCGTGCAGTATTGTCCCAACTTGCCGTTGCCAAATACTTTCCGTCTGGGCTGAAGGCGACGGAAGAAACCCAACCTTTATGGTTCATACGTGCGACTTCTTTTCCACTTGTAGCTCCCCAAACCCGTGCGGTTTTGTCCCAACTTGCCGTTGCAAGGCGCTTTCCGTCTGGGCTGAAGGCGACGGAAAACACAGAACCTTCATGGTTCATACGTGCGACTTCTTTTCCGCTTGTCGCTTCCCAAACCCGTGCGGTATTGTCCCAACTTGCCGTTGCCAAATACCTTCCATCTGGGCTGAAGGCGACGGAAGAAACAGAACCTTCATGGTTCATACGTGCGACTTCTTTTCCACTTGTAGCCTCCCACACTCGTGCGGTGTTGTCCCTACTTGCCGTTGCAAGGTACTCTCCGTCTGGGCTGAAGGCGACGGAAGAAACAACATCCTCATGGTTCATACGTGCGACTTCTTCGCCACTTGTCGCTTCCCAAACCCGTGCGGTTTTGTCCTCACTTGCTGTTGCAAGGCGCCTTCTGTCTGGGCTGAAAGCGACGGAAGAAACAGGGCCTTCATGGTTCATACGTGCGACCTCTTTTCCGCTCTCCCACACCCGTGCGATGTTCCCACTTGCCGTTGCCAAATACTTTCCGTCTGGGCTGAAGGAGACGGAAGAAACAGGGCCTTCATGGTTCATACGTGCGACTTCTTTTCCACTTGTAGCCTCCCACACTCGTGCGGTTTTGTCCCAACTTGCCGTTGCAAGGCGATTTCCGCCTGGGTCGAAGGAGACGGAAGAAACAGGGCCTTCATGGTTCATACGTGCGACTTCTTTTCCACTTGTAGCCTCCCACACTCGTGCGGTTTTGTCCCAACTTGCTGTTGCAAGGCGATTTCCGCCTGGGTTGAAGGCGACGGAAGAAACAACATTCTCATGGTTCATGAGAGCAACGGGACGGGGAAGCAAGGACAAGCCGTTGCACAGAGCAAAGTACGCCTCCAAAGAAGGCAAACGCCTTATGGATTCCAAGGCGAGTAGAACACTGCGGGGGAGCAAATCAGCCCGCTGATTTCTCATCAATTCAGCCTGGGCTACTAACTGTCGGGCGAAGGAGATCTTGGCTTGTTGTTTAGCGACTTGTCGTTGGAGAAGAGCATACACAGCAGCCCCTACCGCCGCTAAAAACACCACCACTAGCGCTGCTGTCAGCAAGCGAAAGCGTTTAGCAATCCTGGCTTGCTCTTCGGCACGCCGCTGCGCCTCCTCTAATTTCCTTTGTTCTTCTAATTTCCTTTGTTCTTCTAAGGCACGCCGTTGCGCCTCCTCTAATTTCCTTTGTTCTTGCCGCTCTTGAGCTTTCTTTTGGATCCATCCAACTAAAAATTCACTCGCTATTTCATAATAGTAGACCTCGCGGCGAAGCTCGCGCCTCACGAGTTTCGCTTTTCCATCAAGGTTGTCCAATGCCTTGCTGAGCAAGGCACGCGGGATGCCGTTTTCAATTTCTACCCGGCTCAACAAATCATCTCTCGAAATTATGTTCCGAGTCCCGGCCGATGTCACCATCCGGCTCAAAAGACCTATCGCAGGCTCCTGTTGGTCAATATCAAGTGATTCTAAAGCACGCTCCATGTACCGCTCTAAAATGCCCAGCACACCATCTTCGTCATTGAAATACTGTTCTATTTCGGCTCCACGTCTCCCAGCATCGAATAAACTCCGGCAAACGATTTGTACCTCGGTAAGGTGGATATCTGTACCCTTGCTCCGTTCTTCAAACTGCGTCTGGATCTCTTTCGCGAGAGAGGCGCTCACCTCCGGCCGATATTTCACCGTATATTTTTCAAACGGCCCGCGTATTACACGGTAGATTTGATCGCCACTAAGAGCAGTCAACCGCAGGTAGTGGTCTGGTAAGCTGGGGCATTGTTCGAACAAACGATTGAGTTTCGCCAGGTAATCTTCTCGCAACACAATCAAGACCTTAACTGGTAGTTTGCTATCGTTAATAAGCGAAACAATAGCGTCTCGTATTCTTTCCTGACTGGTTCTCAACTCCTCTGCCGTCTGTCCCGTAGAAGCTTCCTCAAAGAGCGTGACCCATTCCTCGAACTGGTCAAAAATCAGAAGTGGATACACAGCTCCAGCCCTGTTGCGCAGTTTTTCAAGGAAATCTTCTACAGACAAAACCACACGCTCCAGTTTCTCATCTGAAGTAAATATCGAAGGAAGAAAAGGTGTCTCGCCCTCAACCTGCTCTGAAATCCTTTCAATGATAATTTCTTCATCCTTCTTCGGCTGAACTCTGATTCTCTCGGGTTGAAATCCTTCAATTATTGAAAGTGGAATTATCCCAGCATTTATCAGCGAAGACTTTCCCGCGCCTGAATCTGAGTAGAGCAAAATTCCTCGGTACATGACGATAAGCCGAATTAGAGTGCGAGCTTCTATTTCCCTGGCGAAGAACACGTCTCTGTAAGCATAGTTATATGGATTGATTCCGGGATAAGGGGAATCAGGAAGGTAGTCTTTTTGCATAGTCTCACTCATGTTGGTACTCCTTTCCCTTAATTTCTTTGAATAGCCAGGGTACAAACGTCCAAAGATCTTGCGTGACAAAGGTAATAAGCCGCCTCTCGTTTTGCCACACCTGTAGGAGAAGCGGATCAGGATTTCTATCCACGGAAAAAGAAGGCTGAATATTCGCTGGATCAACGTGCCAGTGCAACGTTCTGAACAACAGACGGAGGTTGTAGTCGCGGAGACTATAGCCGACAAAAAGGGTAGGCCATTTCTGCATCCGGTAACGTACCGTCTGCGGAACAGGATGAAGTATATCTTTATCCGACATTCGCTGGATAAACGTGATGTAGTCTTCGTCCGTAATAACGATAGAGTCACGTTGATTAAGGTCACCATGCATCTTGAAAATTAGCGGCCGTTCTGCCGTGGGGTCTTCTTCCATGTCCGGGGTGGGTTCGTCCGAACGCGGATTGTACACGAAAATGGCTGGGTCTTTGTCAAACTTGCGTAATGCGGACTCTAACAATAGGTCATAGTTTGTTGTGACAAAAATTTTGAAGGGCAGCCCTGCCAACATCACTAAAGCCGGGGATGGCTTTTTCCCGGTCCTCAAATGATTAGTTAAATAATCCACCAGCTTGCTGCGGCCTAAACCCGGTGTTGTTTCGAAGCAGAGAGAAACTCTCTGAAGATCGAGATATGATTCTTTCGGGAACTTCTGTTTGTAGTCACAGCCATCAGCCAATTTTTCGGCCAGAACCCTCCCCAAGGGAAGTCTCTGTTCCTCCGGATAGACATAAGGCGAGTCTTCAGGCGGCGGCGCATGAACGCCCGCACCAAGAAAGAGAATACAATTCCCTTTCTTAATTTGGGCCACGAGTTCTTTCACAGCTTGCGTGTTTTCGATTTCGTCGGGCTTCATAAAAACCTCCTTTACGCCTTATACCTATCCTAAAAATCTACGGAAGCCTCAACTTGTTGAGGTTGTAGGGGCGGTGCCCCCGCGCCAGCCCATTCCCCGAACAAGTTCGGGCTTCCGACCCCCATTTTCATGAGGGCAGGCTTTTAGGATGGGCTTTTAGAATCGTAATCATAATGATTTTTCAGTATTTTTTTCTTTCTAACGCATCAAGGGTTAAATGAAGCAATTCGTCGGGTCGGTTTGTGATTCCGAAGGCTTGCGCAGGGACGCCTTTTTCAGAGTCAATCACACCAATGTAGAATATCACAGGTATCGTCTTATTCTCTTCACGCAATTTCTTTAAAAAGCTGAGACCAGCCGTATTCTCATCACCACGAGCCATATCAGAAATCACAAAATCATAGCGACTATTCTTTAAAATTTCTAAAGCCTCCTCGGTACTCTTAGCGATGTCTATTTCGGCATTCAACTGACGGAACATTCTACGTTCATTAAGATTGTTTTCAGGATGGTCATCCACCCAAAGGATTTGAGCATCTCTGAATATTTTCAAATGCTGTTTGGTACGGTTCAGAACCCGTTCTTTGTCTGCGGAGGATACTTCGACTTTCCATTGCGGAGATTTTTCAGCCAATTCTATGGAGGCATTAATGAAATCTTCAACAAAAGAAAGTTCCACCCCCATAGCTTTAAATTCACCGAGTTTTGGCAACAAATCATCACGAATAGGCCGATAAAATAGCAGAAGTACAGCGATGACAAGAAGGAACCAGAGAATCGAGGGAACTATCTTTATTAGTTCAATTACCATTTTGTCAGTCCTTTCTACTTTTGCAAATACCACTTTAGACTTCCGAAGTCTCCGAGACTTCGGAAGTCTGGAACTACCTTGGTCGAAAATCTGCTGTTAGCTTGTAAACAAGATCTTCTATCATTAAACCGTACGCTCGATCCAAATCATTTGCCGCAAATTCAAGTATTCCACCACCCATTCGGATTTGAGCCAGTTTTTCTTTCTCGGTAATAGAATTTATCCAAAGAACTTCACCTGTTGCAGTGGAAATGAGTTGAGCTGTAATAGTCAACTTAGCATCTGCCAGCACTTTTAAATTTGCAGATAATCCGCTCTCTTCAATATGCGCATTTACATCAGAAAGACTGACTGTTCCTATGAAAACAGCATCTACTCCATATTTGTCTTCAACAGCTTTGATGTCTAATTCAGACTTACCAATTCTCTTCTGTACTTCCTTAAGACTTCCGAGTTTGATGAGATTCGCTCTGCGCTGAGATTTACTAATTGCCTGAACAAATTTAGATGCGACTAAATCACCAATGTTGCCTTTAGCGTTTTCGAGATTGAAGGAAATAACCCCAATCTGGCTATATGGTTTTAAATCCACTTTTGGGGGAATTCTTGCCATACATCCCCACAAAAAGAGAAGTTCTGAAATACTGATAACTTTAAAAATAATAGAACGCATACGAAATCCTCTGAGATTGAAGATATGACTCCTTATCTCAAAACAAAATATGCATACTTAGCTAATAACGCCCTGAGATATTCATCAGATAACTGAGCAATCACTTCCATTTTCTCCAGAATTTCCCTTTATTGCCTTTATTAGCAAGGTCGGTATTGTGTCCGAAAATAATGACTGGGCGTAACTTAGCATCTACAATAATGGTTTCTTGATTCTCATACATCGTCTGCTTAAAAGCATCGCTCCATTGATTCCAATTTCTCAGAGCAGCGGTTTTATTCACATAATCTACCTGCCGCAATATCCAGATAGGTTCTTCAGGAGCAAATAAGCAAGGGTACCATATGATTAACCCACGTACTAAGGATTTGGTAGGTGTAACATAAGCCGATATAGCCATTATGTTTTCCTCAATTTGAAATCTTCCTCAAAAGTAATAGATTCAATCTCATCCCAATTATAAAATCTGCGAGGATTTTGCGCTTTCATTTCCTCAAAATAATCGTCATCATACTGGGGTTCTACTGACAATATTTCAGTAGATTGTTGACTTAACGGCATCATGCAATTTTCATATTCTTTCGCCATAGTTTCGATGAATTGTTCATGGTTTAACAAAATTTTCTCTTTCACTTGCAATCTGCGGATTTCCTTTTCAACTTTCGCGTGAATCAGATAGTAATTAACCGCCTCCAGAAGCAGGTTTTCCACCCTTTCGCCTCTTTGTTGCGCCAACATTGTTATCTGATTTAACAAAGGTTCAGGTAATTCAATAGTAAGAGTCATATTGCTGTGTAACCTCCATAATATATCAAAAGAATGAGTAATACGTAATGCGTAATGCGTAATACGTAATAAAATATTTACACATTACGTATTACGTTTTACTCATTATTCATTACTCATAGTTTCAATCACCTAAATTCCCCTCTAACCATAACGGAACCAGCGGCTGAGAAATAATCGCGTCCCTCTTCAACGTGGTCTTTGTTGTAGCTGATACCCAGGTTCGCGTTCAGGCGAAGTCGGGTGCTAAGGTTGTAGTTGAATCTGAGGGATGTTTCGAAGCGTTCGGATTTTTCATCGCGGTTGACACCGTATTGTTCTCGGCGGATGACTGTCGAGAAGGTGTTAGTGAGGTCGAAATTATGGTCGAGATTGATTACTTTATTCAGAACAGGCATTCGCCATTCGCCCTTGACGAGTAATTTGTAGTCGATACTGAAATTGGGCGTGATAATCATGGAGTTACTTTTCACCCCGCTACGTGTCTGATTGCGAAGGGTAAATCTCACACCCGTTGATGTTTTCGTTCCTCCCCAGCTTTGCCGCCAACTCAGAGATGGCTCATGAGATATGCTTTTGGATATGGATGTTCCAGTGACGCTGGTACGGCTGCGGTCGCTAAAGCTATATCGCAGTTGAATGCTGGAAGAGTTGTCTGAGTTGAACAGTTTGACATCGCCTTCATAAGTTTCCGATTTATATCTGGATGCTGTGCCCGCTGATTTGGTAAAATCATTGCTGAACCTGTAACTGGTACCAAAGGATGACCAGGTAAATGGGTCTATATCGGTGCGGAAGCCGTAACGACTGCCGATAGTAGAACTAGATCGTTTATCAGAATCATCTGGCAATTTGAGGATGTCAAAGAAGTTGTCGCCAGGGTCGAGTTTCCGCAAGTAATCTCGAGCGTCAAAGCTGACATCAAGATTTATCGCGAAGCTTTCTATGCTCCTGCGCCATAATCCTAATGCTTCAGCTTTTTCACTTTTCTGCTTACGCTCACGGATTTTTCTGTCTAATTCTGCTTTGTCACGACTAATCCAATCACCTTTTTCACTCTCAATTGCGGCAACCTCTTCATCGTTGATGCCATATCGCTTAAGCCTTTCCAATTCACGCTCGCGGCGTTCTACTTCCCTCTGTTTTGCTTCACTGAAGTCAATGGTTTCGGATTTCGGATTTCGGATTTCAGAATTGGGGACAGTAGTTGTCGATGTCTCTACTGGTGGTTGCGTTTGCGGTTGGTCCCCCCCCCCTACCCCCCCGTCAACGGGGGGGAATATAGCACCAGGGATTTCGGGCAGTTTATCCTGACCTGTTCCGGCAGGAATCCCGTCGGAATTGGATTGGGACTCTGCTTCCGATTTCTGATTTTCTATTTGAGATGAAGGCACAACGACCTCATCTTTGGAAGTATCATGTTGATTTTGTTCCAAAGAAGGTGATTGGTCTGCGAATTCAGAATTGGAATTTTGTTCCAACGGGGGGATTACAGTTGGTTCAGGTGCTGATGATGTCTCTGGATTTTCTGTTTCTGTCGGGGACGTAGACTCTACACTACTATTGGCTTCGGCGGGCACGGATGCTTGCCCTACTGTTCCTTCCTTTCCTTCCTCTCCTTCCCTTCCTTCCTTTTGCTGCGGCTTTTCGGTAGGTACAGATGCCTGTCCTGCGGTTCCTTTTTCACCATATCCAAACCATGCCTTGGGTCGTATACTCAAACCCAGCCTGATATTCGCATCCATGGAAGCGTCCTTCTGTCCACTCCACCAGTTTTCGCGGAAGCTGACGCGGTTGCTGATTGATGGCCTAATACCCAAAAAGTCGCGGTTAAGACTGGGAGTTAGAGACAGACGGTGTTCTCTGGCAGCAAGAGTGAACGGAGATTTTTCCGTCTTCTCTTCATCCTGGGTAGTTTGAGGTTGTTGTCCGAATATAGTGGAATATCCAGAGCTTGATGTAGTCTGCCGTCTTTGAAGTTCCCTTCGCACATCATAGATGGGGTTTAAGCTAAATGTAGCGACCGGGTTAATGCGTAGAGAAATGGAGCCGCTGTCGATTATTTCATCTCCGCTACGAGAATAATAGGAGGAATAGTAACTACCGCCGCTTGTCGAAGCATTCGGGTCTGCGGTGCTGGGGTCGGATGTAACATTCTCATGCTGATAATCGGTGTCTATCGTGAACTTATTTCCGATGCCGTACCCAAAGGAGGTACTGTATAGGTCACTAAGTTCAGTACCGCGTCGCTCATTCCAGAAATTTTGCTTATCATAATCGAAAGATAATTGGGGAAAACTTTTGAGATTAAACCGCACTCCTAAGCTACGGTTTTGGGTTTTACTTTTTCCGCTTTGATAGGTGCTGATAGTTCCGAGTCGACTTTCGCTTTCCGATTCCTGGGAACGAATGCTGTAAGTAATCGGCAACCATTGAAAGATTCTCAAATCTGCATCTATGTTGGCGTCATAAGTACTGGTACTATAGCCCTGTGACATCATGCTGGTACGTCCTGTTTGGCCGGCGGAATTTTCAAATTCTTTGTCCTGATTGGCATATCCACCGCGGATGTTCAGAAAGTTCGCTAACCCAATGGAAACATCACCCCGTCTTGCCCAACCAATGCGAATGAGTGGGTCAGCTAAATGAATTTCATTTACCCATACTTCCCCGCTCAATTCTTGCTTCGCGTCATTCTTCAAAGCGAGCAGGACACCTCCGATATTGGTAATCGACAGATTTTTTCCATCACCTACAATTTTAAACCCATCGGGATGACCGTCATGGTCTTTATCCTCTAATGAAAGTTCAATCAACTTCCAGCCATCGAAATCGATGACCTTGGTATATTCATAATAATCTTTGATATTCTCGAAGATGTTAGTTTCTTCCTTAGGTTTTTGGGTTTCAAATGGGTCGTAACTACTGTAGGAATAATAGGAACTATATCCTGTACGCATACTACTGCCTAAGCGCATAATAAAAGTGGCGCCGCTTTTGTCGCCATACAGCCAGAAGCGCAAGGTATTATGTTTTGAGAAATCCTGACCATCTCCGTAGCGCGCGCCTTTTAATTGACGGGAAGTGAAGCCCATAGAACCAGGTTCTAAGGTGTAATTTAAAGTCAATGAACGTTCACGCTGAGTTTGTTCACTGAAACCGAAGCCGGTGTCAACATAAGGGTGCAGCTTTTTAAAATATTCATTATCCTCAATCTCCTGGTATGCTTTCAGATAGTCCTCAAAATCATAATTATCTTTTGTGCCAACCAGAAATTTTTCGCCTGTATTCGTTACGACAGTCCCTTGAGCGTTGGTGACTCCCCCACGTTCCCATTGATTTCCGACGAGTTCCATCGAAACCCATTCCAACGTACCCGTCACTGTACCTGGTTCGCTTTTTTCTAGCCAAAGGCGGATATGCTTGACAAACTCCAGGTTTGGAATCCGTCCATAAGGAGTTACAGATTCCAACGGAATGCTCAAAAAGAACCAGTCATTTTTAGTGCTTCGCTTTATCCAACCTTGCGGGATGTTATTCAATGGCACCGTTAATTCTAAATAGGAGTCGATGGTATCCAACACAATATCGCCATTTAAGTCTTCCGTATCCAGAACAGTATTATTTTTGCCAATTTCAGCTTGATTTCCGGGCGTGTTATACAGCCAACCAGTATCTTCTCCCGAATCTAAGGAGCCGTTAGCTTTGTACTTATCTTCTTTTGGGAGATTGTCCACTGAGATATCTAAGACGTCCTTTTTTCCGTCCCCATTTACATCGCTAATGTTGCGAGGTAAATCCTCACTATCAAGCACATTATCCTCATCAGTATCTTCGCTGACTATTCCGATATCAATATGGAGTTTGAGATTATTGTTGCCTTTTACCCTTAACCACAGTTCCAAAAATTCTTTATCGCTATAATCAGCGCCCGAGGTCGATGAGACTGAATGCGATAAACCACCCCAGGTTGCAACAATATCGGTTAAGTCGTAACCTATTTCCATAACCAACTGCTCTTCTGTGGGTTTTGCGAGAGGATTGATAGTCGATGCGGGTACTTCCTTGTTCTTCATATAATTGCCGATGGCTTTGGTTTCATCCTTGGGAATTATTTGAAAAATTGCTCTATTTTCGAGAGTAATATCCCCCCCCTCTATCCCCCCCGTCAACGGGGGGGTGATAGGGCGGCTGCTGATTTGCCAGTTGTATTTGAACGTCGGAATACTGGAAGTATCTTTAGCGCCTTCCATGCTGTCAATAGATGCAACACCAACACTGTTGGGATTATTGTAGCTATAAGCAGTTTCGCCGGAGAAATTTATGGAAAGTGGAATTTGCTCGGCTTCAATCAACGGTAATGGATTGAAAATTCGCGCCAAGTTGAACGCACGGCCGAAACTCGTGTTGATATCGAATGCTTGTAAACGGGAGGGCGCTTCGTTGACATCGGGAATCAGAGATGGCTTGCTGCCGGTGTTGTAAATATAACCTGCGGCGATACTAAATCCTTTGACAAATGTCGGATTAAAGTATGAACTGCTAATTCCATACTGCCTGCGCGTAGAACTTCTATAGCCACCTGAATATCCGCCATATCCACCATAACTGCTAGACCCACCATAACCACCGTAACTGCTATATCCTCCATAACCTCCGTAACTGCTGCCGTAACTATCATATCCGCCATAACTGCTGTATCCGCCGTAACTGTCGTAATCGCTATAACCTCCGTAACTGCTACTATAACTGTCATAATCATCGTAGCTACTGCTGCCGAAACTGTTGTATCCTCCGTATTTATCATCAAAGCCGCTACGCCTTCTCTGGTTGCCGCTCAATGTATCCATACTACTGCTACGACTGTCTTCTTGCGCAACGGCTACATTTTCCTCCAAAATGGGTTCCTTAACACCGGCGAGTATTTCAAATTGTTCGTTGGTATCGGGTTTTATATCTTCCAGTTTTTGTTTCATCGGCTTAGGTTTGGGGTTGTATGAGTATTCCAGCCATAATCCGGCGACGGTTTGTTGTAATGAGCCGCCAAATGGAGTGCGTTCGAACTCAACTTCTATCTCGTCGTATTCATTCAACTGGGTAAAGAATGTAATACTTCCGACTTCATAAATCATCTGGTAATCAACATCTCGCTGAAGTTTACGCCCGCCGAGTCGCACGGTTTCACTGCCGGGGATGACAAACAAACCAACGTTGTAGCTTTCTTCCTGGTAGGAATAGTCTGATTGAATGGTGTAAACCTGGTCGGTGTAGCGCGGATTTTCGGCGTAAATTAGTTCATTATTCAACTGGTCACGGTATGGATAATATGGACTGCTTGGGTCATCAATCACAAAGGGGCGCGGGCTTGGGAAAGTTAATATACCGCGCTCAAAATCGATGTATTCAGGTTCAACCATGCCATCTCCATTTTCATCCAACCCAAAGATCTGAATGTATGGCACGCGTTTGCCTTTAGAAATTTCAAAGGAATCCGCGCCGCCCGTCCGCCAAATTGAGAGTTCAAAATCCTGACGGCTAATGTTACGATTTCCTAAAGTATAAACATTCCTCATCTCGGTGCCGCGGAAATTTGCCCCCTTGATGACAACATATCCCAATTTTTCAGTCGGGTCTTTATCTTCGTCGATTACGCCATTGCCGTTGTCATCAACAAACATATCTTGCGGATTTCCGACAACGCCGCCGTCACCTCCCAGATATTCGTAAGCGACGACAATCTGATAACTCGGGGAAATCTGGGTGAGAAATTCAATTTCGCCTTTCTGGTAATCAATGTTGTAGTCTTGACCGGGAAACAGTTGATTAAAATATCCCCGCGCGGTTTTATATCCACTCTGATTATTGCTGCCATTACCATCGTCAACGTAAATTACTTCACTACCGGTTTTTATAGGCAGATAATCTTCGTGGAGCAAGTCATCTTCACCCAAATAGATGGCGTAGTAGCGTTCCTTCACATAATTGATATCGGCAGTGCGGTTTCCAGTTCCATATCCTGAGCGTCTTGATTCACCACGAAACCGTCTCTTTTCCTTAATACCCTTACTTCTTGAACCAAATGCCGTCAGCTTGATGCCTTTCAATTCCGCCGCCGCCTCAAGTCCAAAAAGGTTGCGGTTCACGCTCAAGAAGCGAGCATTGGGCAAATTGAGCATAATATCGCCAAAAGCAACTCGTTTGATGATATCTTCCTGGTCACCCTCATACCACACTCGAATTTTCTGTTGTTTGTTATCGAAGCCGCTGTAATAATCACTGCCGGTATCGCTGTAATCTACGGATACATTCGTATGTTTGCCAATGCGACCATGCAATCCGACTTGTAATTCCTGGTCTATGTTTAGCCCGCTGGCACGAGGTACGCCATATCTGCCGGAGCCACCGTAGCTGCTGTATCCGCCGCCATAGCTGCCAAAACTATCATAGCTGCCGTAACTACTGTAATCGCTGTAGCCGCTGCCGTAGCTACTATAATCGTCATATCCACCGCTGTAGCTGTAATCTGAAAAACCAAAGTCCAAACCGCTGGAATAACTACTTCTGCTGTAGCCGAGTCCATAAAATTTGTTGACGTCCGACTTACCAAAGTAATGCGTGTGATTATACTCCACCCGGATGGACTTATAGCCATTAATCTGAAGATTGGAATCTAATGGTAGGTCAATACCCTTCTCCTCTTTCTCTTTACGGTACTGAGATATTGAAACCAATGTTGCATCCATCTGCCCCGTTTTGTGCCAGTTCCGCAAAGACCAGAGATACGGAGCAAGGATTTCGGAAGTCGGAAGTGGGAAGTGGGAAGTCGGAAGTAAGAAATTTGCTTCTTCCCTTCCACCTTCCACCTTCCGACTTTCGCCTTCCGAATCCTCTTTCCACTCATCCCATAAGTTTCCCGTCTTCGTCGGGACAGGTCGACGAGAATCTACCTCAAGAAAAGGACGTGTTTTTAATTCAAGCACTTCACTCTTTTTGTTTCTCTGAAGAATATTGGAATATAATTCCGTCAACTTTGTACTTCCGTTTTCTTCCGCATATACATATAAAGAAATCTGAATTATCGTGATTGAGAGCATTATGAAGGTTAGAGTTTTCACTTTCGTCTCCAATGATGATATAGATGATGCGTGAAACGTGATACATGAGAGTGATGCAGTATCATCTATAGTATAATTTAAACGACGTGATAAACGGCATGATGGAAATGACGGTTTACGAAGGGAAAAAGCAGGAAGGTTTTTACTGAAGGAGCAAAATGGCAAAACGGCAAGGAGGCAATCGGAAGGTGGAAGGTGGAAGGAAAAGGAATAATTCCTTGCTTTGACCCAACACGCATGGCGATCTGTTCCCACCCAGCAACTGAAAGCCAAGAAAGCTGTTAGCTGCCTTAAAGACTAATCGTTTGATGAAGTCTTTTTTCGCCTTTCGCCTTTCCCCTTTCCCCTTTATTTTTGAACTTTACTATCATTGTCCCAAACCGGTTTTGATAGCGCTTCTCACCCTTAACTTAATGCGTATAACCCATACCCCCTCCTACCCACCCCTGCCCCTCCGAGGAGGGGAGGAGGGGACTACTGAACGAAGCGAACAGAAGTCGGGGGCACCCGAACTCTAGGCGAGTTCGGCTACAGGACCAAGCGTTTTAGTCGCAGGTACGCGACGCGAATCTCATTCAGCGGGCCGGGTCCCTGGTTACCTACGAACCCCGATTGGGCATAATAATACATCAACAGCCCGGGCTCAAGTTCGAGAACCGTTGTGTAGTGTGAACCCATACTCCGATAAAGGTCTTGAGCATCTTCCCAGTTTCTACCGGTCCCATCGTAGGAAAACATTATCCCCGCGTTCGGACGACCGTAAGAACATACGAGTATGCCGTTGCTCATCAGGCATAGGTCTGGGGAGACGCCGTGGTCCATAACCCGTTCAGGCTTGCTCCAGGTATTCCCGCCGTCGGTCGAACGTGTCTGGAACATCGGCCCTCCGGTGCGTAACATCGTCAGCAAGTCTCCGTTGGCAAGTCGTATCATAACCGGCTCGCAGTAACCTTCGCTGGGAGCTTCAGGGTCATAGGCGATGTCTGCAAAGTACTCCCAATTCTGGCCGCGGTTTGTGGATATGAGCAGACCTGAATGGTACTTTGACTCACCAGGTCGATGTGAGTAGTAAGTACATCGCAGACTATCATCCGGCATAGCAATCATGGAACGATGCGTATAAGGCCCTACGCCCCTCGGCATTTTGATAGGTACGGTTTTTTTCTTCCAGGCGCTCCCACCGTCCTCAGACCATCGCAGTAGACCACTGAATGTGCCATCCTCGTTTTGCTCGCCGCCCCACCAGTGGAGCGACACCACTGTTCCATCTGATAGGACGGCCATGGCGTGGGAAGGAACAGGCTCTTGTGGCTCTTCCCAAGTTTTACCACGGTCGTGTGAGACAAGGCACAGTGGGCGTTCGTTGGTAACATGCACACCGATGCTGAAGTTCAGCGCTATATCACCATTCGGCAAAATCTTAGCAAAGGGAAAGTTTAGGTGTTCCGCCGACTGAAAAATGGTCTCCACGCGCTCCACTAAGACGCTCCATTCCTTTGCGGGGGACCGCCGTTGTTCCTGCCCATGAAGGGGCGAAAATCCCATTGGAGGCATAGCTGGCATTACAATACCGCCGATAAAAGTTGTGTAGTACATAGACGACCTCCTAATAATGCTTGTTCTCGCGGGTTGTACACAAAATATAAAGCCGAGGGAGCGCGGGCACTACCCTTACTTTACTTTTTAGTCCAATTATTTTTATTCCAATTATTTCTTTTGATTAAACTTTTCTTTCTTAAAGAAAAGTTTGGTTACAATATTATACCTTACTTGTCCACTCTGGTCAAACACTTTTTCCAGCCATAGTGCTCTGTTAAATTTTTCCTAAGCGGAATTTCGTGTGCACGCCAAATTTTTTTATTGACAAAATTGAAAAGATAATATATAATTTATAACTGACTGGTCAGTAAGTTATTTTTAATCTCAAATTTTATCTGGCAGTTAGTATGCTTGTAGCCGAACTCGCATAGAGTTCGGGTACAGAAAATACGGGGCTCGGAGAAAATTCCGCAATACTTTTATCTTTCAATTTAGTCCCCTAACTCTTTAGTAGGTGGGATATATTTATGGAGCAGAGTAGTTTTGTCGAATTCGATAAGGTTAAAGAATGGGACAGAAAGCAAGACCGTGATGTCAAAAGAAATATTATTCTTGATGCGGCGGAACAGGTTTTTTCCCACAAGGATTATCATGAAGCGGTTCTGGATGAAATTGCCGGCGTTGCAGGATTATCCAAAGCAACACTTTATCTTTATTTTAAGAACAAAATTGACCTTTTTTTCTCAGTAATAGAGCGCAAGTTATGGGAATTGGGCCAAGTTGTTGTAAACGCAACGGTGGATTATGTTAACCCAGTCACGGCAATCAAACGGCTTATAAATGATGAATTGGCTTTTTTTGCTGACAATGCAGCCTTTTTTAGGGTATTCTATGCACAACGGCATGATTTCCAATTTCGCGCCCAGGTAGACGAGGATGAAATTCATGAGCGCGTGAAGCCTTTCGTGATTTCAAAAACCGACGCTGTTGCGAAGGTGATAAAGTGCGGCCAGGAAATTGGGGCATTTCAATCGGTGAATGAAAGAGATGCGGCTTTTATGCTTATATCACTAATTCACACCTGCGTATTGATTCAGCTCTTGGAGCCTGAGAATGTTGTCCCTATGAAGGACAGGGCGGAACTTGTGGAGAAGATATTCCTTAATGGTCTTTTGGTTCGAGAATAAGGAGTTTGGATACGTGAAACGTGATGCGTGATACGTGAAAAATCTCACGCAACACGCAACACGCGATACGCAATATGCCCTAATCATCAAGCACCAATAGAGAAGGATAAGAAAATGCAAAAAGAATTTACTGAAACCACAAAAGAGCCGTCCATGAAGCTCGCCAACATTGCCATTAACAGACCGGTTTTCACTGCGATGATGGGCATAGCAGTGCTTGTTCTTGGCGGGCTGGCGCTGTTTCGCCTTGGTGTAGACCTGTTCCCAAATGTCTCGATTCCAGTTGTGACGGTTGTCACGCTTTACCCAGGCGCCGGCCCTGAGGAGGTTGAATCGCAGGTTACCAGGCCCATTGAGGAGGCCGTTTCGGGTATCAACGGAGTCGATGAAATACAAAGCTACTCCCGAGATTCGATGTCAACCGTCGTAGTACTGTTCAACTTAGAGGCAGATATTCGCCAGACGGCAAGTGATGTAAAAGACCGCGTGGGAATGATTCGTGGAACGCTCCCAAGGGACATTAACGACCCAGTTATTTCTCGAATCGACCCAACTGCGATGCCGGTCCTCACCTACGCTGTCTCAGGCTTCACGAATTCCATCGAAACACGTCAGTTCATCGACGATGTTATCCGTCCTGCGTTAGAGCGTGTGGAGGGAGTTGGCAATATTACTATTTACGGCGGCGACGTCCGTGAGATTCGCGTGGAACTCGACCGTGACCGTTTGGAAGCAATGGGGCTTACGATTTCCCAGGTTGCACAGACGATAGGCGCTGAAGGTTTTGACCTGCCTGGCGGCCGGCTTACCATGGGACCCCATGAGGTTGGTCTCAAGGCTGTAGGCCGCTTCCGGACGCCCGCAGAAGTCGGCGACGTCGTGCTTTCTTCACTTTCGTCCCAGGTGTTAGTCAGCGACATAGGACGGGTAGTTGACGGTGTAAAAGAAGCGAGGACTATCATCCGGGTCAACGGGATTGAAGGTGTTACCTTCGAGGTTCAGAAGCAGGCTGGGACGAACACGGTTGCTGTAGTCAATAGCGTCGAGAAGGAGATAGCTAAACTCAGAAAACAGATGCCGGAAGGCACGGAAGTGGTCAAAGTCATTGACGCCTCGCGTTTCATCCGAACTAACATCCGTGAACTCAGAAATGCGCTCGTCTTGGGTGGTCTCTTTGCCATTCTTGTCATCTTTCTATTCATGCTCGACTGGCGTTCGACAATCATCTCCGCCGTGGCGCTTCCAACTTCAGTAATTACAAGCTTCTTCATTATGTGGCAGTTTGGGTTTACGCTTAACATCATGACGATGATGGGACTATCTCTCGCTATCGGCATGCTTATTGACGATTCTGTCGTTGTCCGCGAGAACATCTTCCGGCACCTGGAGCGCGGCGAAGATGCGGTCACGGCTGCCAGGAGAGGCACATCCGAAATAGCTCTTGCCGTCATGGCTACGACGTTCACCATCGTTGCCGTATTTGGCCCAGTCGCTTTCACGGGCGGGATAGTCGGAAGGTTCTTCCGCCAGTTTGGCCTCACTATAACGGCTGCAGTAATTGTCTCGCTTCTCGTTTCGTTCACGCTCGACCCGATGTTCTCGTCGCGGATTGTCCAGAAAATCGCTCCCGACCACCATGCGCGTATGCGCCGGCATCTGTTCTATGGCCCCTTCGTGCGCGGATATGATATCCTCGAACGTTTCTACCGCCAGGCGCTCGACTGGACGTTACACCACCGAAAGACTGTGGTGCTGGTTGCGGCTGTATTCTTTCTCGCAAGTTTGTTCCTGATACCGTTCATGGGAAAGGAGTTCTTCAGCCAGGGAGACCAGGGTAACTTCTCCGTGAACATTGAGCTACCCGCCGGAACATCGCTCAAAGAGACGGACCAGATTACGAAGCGGGTAGAGGAAATTTTTCGCGAAATTCCTGAAGTAGTGACCATAGCTACAACTGTCGGCCCCAATGAGGAAGTGAACAAGGCGTCCATTCGCGTCAACGCGACGCCGAAGAACGAGCGGACCCGGTCTCTCACCGAGATAATGGAATCGGTGCGTCCGCGCCTTGCCGCGATGCCCGGACTCGTCTATAACATGCGCGAAGCTGGATTTACGGAATCCTTGATGCGCCAGGCTCCTGTCACCCTCAATGTGCGTGGGAACGACTATGAAGAACTGGGGCGGGTCGCTCAACAGGTTTACGAAATTGTCAGCGGTACCAACAGCATCCGCGATGTCGCCATTTCTTATAATCCTGGAATGCCCGAGCAACGTCTAATCATTGACCGCGCCAGAGCAGGCGACCTCGGAGTATCGTTTGCGGTGGTAGCAACAACACTCAGGACGGCCATCGAAGGCGCCATTGTCACAAAGTATCGTGATGGAGAACATGACATCGACGTCCGCGTCCAGCTCCAGCCCGCGGACCGCGCGAACCTCGAAGCACTCGGAGCGATTGCCGTCCCGTCGCAACGAGGCCGGCTGGTTCATCTTCAGGAAGTAACGCGCGTAGAAAAAGCATCCACACCAGCCGTCATCGAACGTCTCGACCGCGAGCGCCAGATTACAATTTCTGCTAATATAGTCGGTCGCTCTTTAGGCGAAGTCGTCGATGAAATCGAAAAGAAGATTGACCGTATCCCGCGGTCTTCTGAAACCACATTCCGGTTCGCTGGCGAGGCAGAACATATGCGCGAAACTTTCGCAAACATGGGGTTAGCGCTGGCGCTTGCAGTCATCTTCATTTACTTCGTTCTCGCTTCGCAGTTTGAGTCTTTTCTGCACCCGTTTACGATTATGCTCTCGTTGCCCCTCGCCATCGTGGGGGCGCTAATGATGCTCTTTCTGACCAAACACCCCATCAGTTTGCCCTCAATAATCGGGATTGTCCTGCTCATGGGACTGGTGACAAAGAACGCCATTCTGCTTGTTGACTATACCAACCAGCTCCGGGCAAGGGGAAAGAGTATCATTGAGGCTTTGCTTGAGGCGGGCCCGACGCGCCTCCGTCCTATCCTCATGACCTCTGCTGCGATAATCCTCGGGATGTTGCCAGTGGCCATCGGGCGTGGAGAGGGTTCAGAAATACGAATGCCGATGGCCATTGCAGTAATCGGCGGCATAATAACATCCACAATTCTCACGCTGGTTGTCGTTCCAGTTGTCTATGTCTGGGTTGACCGCTTCACGCTTCGTGGACGGCGAGCGCGGAAGGCAAACGACGACGGCAGTGAAAAATAATGTGTTATATAATTTTGACGATTGGTTTCTCGGTTTGCTTCGCGAAGCCCGAAACCCCCCTCTTGTCCACCCAGAGGGGAGAAGCCAAATTCGGCTTACGGTTATCAGATTTAGTTATAAAACGGATAAAGCTATTTCGGTTTTTATTTGGTGTGCAAATTGATAATTGAGAACTATAAATGGGCGCCACATTTCTTCCTTACAGCCACATTTTCGCGCTCAGGCTTACTACTTGATTTCAAAACATGCTTATGCAATATATCGCCAAATGACTTTGCATCTTTGTGGCAACCCTTTGGGAGCTTTGCCTCATAAAATTATGTCCACTTCGTTCAGCAGTTCCGATTCTCGGAACCGCTTCGCTTCGCTCACCGACGACTTCGGCTTACGGTCAGTTAGATGCTGTAATACCAGGGTGTTATGCTCAAAAGCAGTAAAACTGGCACATATTTTGCTTTATTAAGTCAAATATTGAATGCATAAGGAACACAATATTTAGCCACATTAACACAGAGAAAGCAGTGGTTTACGAAGTAACAACCCCCATGCGTATCAAGTTAAGGGCAATCACGTAGATATGATGTTGTTCCTCCCCCTTGACGGGGGAGGCGTAGGTGGGGGTGACCCCACCCTGCCCTCCCCTAACCCCTCCCGTCAAGGGAGGGGAATTGGGAAAAAACGCTTAACTTGATGCGTATGGGTTTACGAAGTAACAACCCCATGCGCATCAAGTTAAGCCCGAATTCAGAGGTTACCCCCTACCTTTCCTCCCCCTTGACGGGGGAGGTTAGGTGGGGGGGGAAGAAAGAGGCTAATCTTGCTAATCTTGCTTTCACCCTCCCCTAGCCCCTCCCGTCAAGGGAGGGGAATTATGGAAAATCCCCTTAACTTGATGCGTATGGGGTTTACGAAGTATGGGTTTACGAAGTAACAACCCCCTCCCCCCCTTGGTAAGGCTGATAAGGGGGACTACGCGAAACCAGAAATGTTTTCTTTGAAAGGAGTAGTGCATGTCAACAATAATAACCAACCCATCCCCCAAAATAAAAACGAGAGCCGGGACTTTGTTTTTCAATATGTTCGCTCCCCCCTCACTACATTTGGGGCTACGGCTCACCACCGACAGTTTCGCTTCACGGTGGGTTTTTCTCTTATCGGTTCTTATTGGAATTTCATTCATGTCTTTGCTTGGCGAAGACGTGATAGCTCAACAACAATCAACTACATTCACCTTGCAAGAAAGTATTGCTTTTGCTAAAGAGAATAGCAAGAGTATTAAGATGGCTATAGAAAACGTGGAATTAGCGAAAGGAAAAGTAAATGAAGCCATTTCAGCGATGCTGCCGAATTTGTCGGGCAGCGGAAGTTACACTTATTTTCTAGAACCCCCCGTCGTTTTAGACGAAAAAACCATGGCTGATATGCAAAAGGCATTATCAAGCATTTTTCCACCTGGAATGACTATGCCTTCATCTACTGAAGGTGGGATAACCATGCCCCAATCTACCGAGGTCGCGAAGCAAGGACCAACTTCGATAGAAGCGGACAAACATAATTATAAAGCGTCGGCGACTTTGCAGCAGCCGCTGTTTACCTGGGGTAAACTCATGAACAACTACAAACAGGCTAAGTTGAATTGGCAGGCGGCGGAACAAGGGTTGGAAAGCGCGAAACAGAAACTCGAACTGGACGTTACCAATGCATTTTATGGAGTTGTATTGGTGCAAGAGTTCGTAAAGGTGTCGGAAAAAGCTGTGGCGCAAGTGGAAAAGCATGTTAAAACGGCTAATGACCTATTTGAGGCGGGCGTAGCTACAAATTTCGATGTGCTACGCGCTTCCGTTCAACTTGCCAATGTCCGTTCGCAACTAATCAAAGCCCAAAATGGATTGCGACTGGCAAAAGAAGGGTTCAAAATCACACTGGGGTTTTCCTTAGAGGCTGAAGTCGATGTGGATGGACAATTGGAATATAATCAGCAGGAAGTTGACTTAGAGGAACTTTTGAAATTATCAAAGGAAAATCGACCTGACCTAAAGCAACTAGAATTACAAGAAAAAGCGGGCGAGAAAATAGTCAGTATCGCCAAAGCTGGGAATAAGCCCAATCTCATTTTTCTTAGTAACTACGATGCCACTTTTTCAACTAATTATGAAGAAGAGGTAGATAGAGATTGGAAAAAAAGTTGGAATTTAACCTTTGCGTTGAATGTTCCTATTTTTGATGGCTTGGCGACAAGAGCGAGGGTAAAACAGGCAAAGTCGGGTCTGCATCAGATTAAATTAGGTAAGGCTCAACTTGAGGATGGAATTCAGTTAGAAGTAAAATCCGCTTATCTCGCTTTGCAAGAAGCTCAATCTTTGCTCGATACGCAAAGAGAAACAGTGCAACAAGCCGAGGAGAGCTTGCGAATTGCAAATCTACAACATGAAAATGGCATGATAACAAGCGTTCAACTCACCGATGCTGAATTAGCTCTAACGCAAGCGCAGGTGAATCGATTGCAAGCTTTGTACGATTATACTATCGCCATCGCAAAGATCGAAAAGGCTATTGGGAGAAAGCTTTAATATGGCAAAACGGTACAACGGCAAGATGGCAAGTTAGCCGTAATTCCGCTTAGCCGTCTTGCCGTTTTGCCACTTTGCCGTTTAGCTATTTATCACGTTTCACGTTTTACGAAGGAGGTAGCTGAAATGCGAAAAACATTAATCGGCATTATTGCCGCATCATTGATAATCATAAGCTTTTTGGTGTATGGTCAAAGCACATCATCACAAACAACAGAAAAAGCTACGTTGGTTGAAGTCGCGCCTGTAGAGGTCGGTGATATCACACAAGGGTTGTCTTTAGTGGGAGACATCGAAGCGCGGGCGCAGGTTTTAGTATTTCCGAAAATACCAGGCAAGATTCAAAAATTGGCTGTTGAAGTAGGCTCTTCCGTGCGCAAGAGCGAGGTGCTTGCGGTGGTAGAGCATAAGGAGTTAGAATTAGGTGTCAAACAAGCGGAAGCCGCGCTGAAAGCCGCACAAGCAGGACTCGAACAGGCCAAAGCGCTTTCCCAAATTAAAATAATGTCCCAGGTCAGGCAAGCCAAAGCGGGTTTGTCCGCGGCGACCGCCGCCTTTGACCAGGTGAAGGATATTTCCTTTACGCGCACGACGACTCAGATTACTCAAGCTGAAGCAGGATTGGATGCTATCAAAGCCAGCCTGAAAAAAATCAAAGAGGGCGCGCGAGAAGAGGAAAGAAAGCAGGTAGAAGCTGCAGTTGAACAAGCCAAAGCCGGTCTGGAGAACGCCCAAATCAATTATGAGCGGATGAAGCGACTCGCTGAACAAGGCGCTATCAGTAAACAGACGTTCGAAGGCATAGAGACGCAGTACACGGTGGCGAAAGCGCAGTATGAAGCCGCGACCCAACAGTTAAAGCTCATCAACGAAGGCGCGAGAGCAGAGGATATCCTTGCTGTTGAGGCACAGGTCAGGCAAGCGGAAGCAGCTTTGCAAATGGCTAAAACCATGGCGGATACCAAAAGCTGGGAGAAAGATATCGCGCTGGCGAAAGCCCAGTTAGAACAAGCTGAAGCGGGAGTAGAAGCGGCAATGGCATTGGAAGCCGCTAAAAGCTGGGAGGCTGAAATCACCGGAGCGGAAACGGCCGTTGAACAAGCAACGGTTGGTTTGGAACTAGCTCAACAGCGGCTCTCGGATGCGACTATTACCGCGCCTATTTCTGGTATAGTCTCTCAGCGGAATGCCGAGTTGGGCGGCATGGCAGCACAGCAAGCCCCCGTTTTTGAAATTGTGGATATGGATATTGTGAAAGCAAAGGTCAGCGTCATTGAAGCTGAATTAAGCAAAATTAAATTAGGGGATGAGGCGTTGATTTCTGTGGAGGCTTTTCCCGAACCAGTAAAAGGGAAGGTAACTCTAATTAGCCCTACACTTGAGAGAATGAGCCGCACTGCGACGGTAGAAGTCTCTATCGACAATAAGGACTATAAGCTAAAGCCAGGCATGTTCGCCCGCGCAAAAATTATATACGACAAACACACTGCGACGCTTCTTGCGCCTTCTGCCGCGATTGTTTATAAAGATGGAAAAACTTTTGCTTATGCTGTTCGCAGTGATGTAGCAAAGATGGCGTCGGTGCAAATTGGATTTACCTCGGCGGACAAAGACAAAACCGAGATAATCAGTGGACTTAGTAATGGAGATAAAGTCATCGTTTCCGGGCATTTTGGATTAAAAGACGGCGCTAGGGTGCAAGTTAAGTGATTTTCTAAAAGTTTTGTCACTCTTGTGGTTCTTCATTAATGAGTGTGGTAAGCAATCTACAAGATGAGTGATAAGTGATGAGTGATAAGTGATTGGTATTTGTTACTCATCACTCATTACTTACTGACTGATTTCTACATTCAATATTGAAGAACCAAAAATAATTCGACGGAGATTATCTTGAATAGAAAATATGTAATTGACTTGATTTCGGAAATTACAGGGCAACAAAATGCCTTCGAGATTTTAGAAAATGCACTAATAAACATAACTAAGAGTGTATTAAGTGAAAGTCTGCTTGAATGTGGAATAATTCCTGAATGTTTTGAACTTGACTCATCTGAAGAGAAGATGTGGGCAAAATATTGTGACATCCTGTTAGCGCACACATGGACATATTTATCGATTCCATCTGAAGTTTTGAGGACAAGAGGAGATTCTGCTGATGTATTTGGAAAAACTAATACCTATAGCATTGTTGGTGACGCAAAAGCATTCCGTCTGAGTAGAACAGCTAAAAATCAAAAAGATTTCAAGGTACAAGCCTTAGATGACTGGCGAAAAAGTAATACGTATGCTATTTTAGTAGCACCGCTTTATCAGTATCCGAAGCGTACCAGTCAAATCTATCAGCAAGCAATTGACCGAAATATTACCTTGCTTTCATACATCCATTTAAAATTTCTACTCGACCATTTTACAGGACAAGATTTAACAAGACTATGGAATATAGCAAGTGGTCTGCCCAAAAGCAACAACGCCAAATTATACTGGGAAGCAATTGATAGAATGGTTTGCCAAATTTTTCGTGAAACTGATAGTAAGTTGAAAGATTACAAATTACAAGTAATAGAAACTACTAAAGAACTTGGACAAGAAGGTATTGATTTTTGGAAAGCCAAAATAGAGTCATACAAAAAGTTGTCCCAAGAAGAAGCAATTTTAAGACTAATCAAAGCGGAAAAAATTAAAGCCAAGATTCAAACGATAAGAAAGGCTATCAATATTACCATACCGGAGTAATAAAATGAAAGATTTCATAGACAAAATTACTTTAGGTGATTGTAGAGACTTTTTGCCTGAGATTTCCCAGGAATCTGTGCATCTTTTTCTTTCAGACATTCCTTACGGTATAGGATTAGATGAATGGGATGTTTTACACAATAATACCAATTCCGCTTACTTAGGGCAATCGCCTGCACAAAAGGGCAAAAGCGGTTTTAAGAGAAGAGGAAAACCAATTAGAGGATGGAATACTGCTGATAGGGATATTGTCAGAGAATATGAGAACTGGTGCTTTGATTGGGCCCAACTTGTCTACCCAATTATGAAGAAAGGCGCTAGCCTATTTGTATTTGGCGCACGTCGAACTATTCATAGGGCTATTGTGGCGCTTGAAGACGCAGGGTTTATGCTTCGAGATATGTTGATTTGGAAAAAGCCTTCGGCTCATCATCGCAGCCAGCGTATGGAAATTGTTTTCAGTGGAAGAGACGAAAAGGAACTAATTGAGAAGTGGCGCGGCTGGCGTTTAGGTAACTTGGCGCCTATTTATGAACCAGTAGCCTGGATGTTCAAACCTTATGACCGAACTATAACAGATAATGTCATTGAAAACGAAGTAGGCGCAATGAATATAGAAGCATGTTTAATTAATGGAAGAAGCCCTACTAATATACTGGAGTTTGGCTTTCGTGTCGACGAAGAAAAAGTGCATGAGGCACAGAAACCCGTTGATTTGGTGGAGTATTTAATCAGGCTCACGACGAGAGAAAACCAAATTGTACTCGACCCTTTCATGGGAAGCGGCACGACTGCAATAGCATGTCGAAATCTGAAGCGAAGATTTATTGGTTTTGAAATAAACGAAGTCTATTATAATGACGCTATCAAGCGTCTGCAAAATGAAACTAGACAAATGCGGTTCATACGTGAATCAATTGAAGATTGATTACTGAAGAATGAAAATTGAAAAACATTCTTTAATCCTGTTCACTTCGTTCAGCAGTTTACTTCGTAAACTGCCATAATCAGTATAATTTCAGAAGTAACTTTTTAATTGCTAAATTCTAATAAACAACCCCCTGCCCCCATCCCCCTTAATAAAGGGGGGTAGGGGGGTTGTGGGTAAGGGGGATGATAAGGAGAAAGAAAGATGCGAAAATTTGGTTTCATCGGTTTCATTGCCCTTTTGCTTGGAATGTTTTTTGTGTGGTCGCAGATGGCAAAGATAGATGCTCAAACCCCAAAGTCTGAAAGCAAATCCGCTGCGAAACCGGTCACTATCGCCACACCTACACGTGGCGAAATCGGCGAGGAATTAATCTACACAGGTAGTTTGGAAGCAAACGCTTTAGTGGAAATCTATGCGGGTATTCCTGGAAAGATTATCCAAATAAATGTTGATGAAGGAGATAAAGTCAAAAAAGGTGATGTGCTTGCGCAAGTCGAGTCTGAAAAATTAGAGCTTGCCCTTCAACAGGCGGAAGCAATATTGACTGCTGCTCGTGTCGGACTTACAAACACTAAAGCATTAGCGAAAGTTCGTTTTGAATCGCAAATTGCCTCTGTTGAAGCGGCGCTATCCGCCGCTCAAAGTCAATTGGAACAGGTAAAAAACATTTCTTATACTAAAACAACTACACAGCTTCAACAAGCTGAAGCAGGGGTAGCGGCAATTAAGTTGACCCTGGAGAAAATCCGCGAAGGCGCCAGAACACAAGAAAAAAAGCAGGTGGAAGCATTGTTGGAGCAAGCAAAGGCTGCATTAGATAATGCTAAGAGCAATTTTGTTCGAATGAAGCAACTTTATGATAGCAACGCCATTAGCGCTCAAACATTTGAGGGCGTTCAAACTCAATATGATGTCGCTAAAGCTCAATACGAAGCTGCAGTTCAACAATTAAGCTTAGTCAAAGAGGGCGCAAGAAAAGAGGATATTGAAGCTGTTGGGGAACAAGTTCGGCAAGCTGAAGCGGCGTTGGCTTTAGCTAAAAAGTTGGCAGATACAAAGAGTTGGGAGAAAGATATTGCTTTAGCCGAATCGCAGGTTAGACAAGCGGAAGCAGCTTTTCTAACTGCCAAAGCTTCAGAGGAAATCAAAGTTTGGGAAACGGAAATCAAAATCGCTGAAACGCAAGTTCAACAAGCGGAAGTGGCTTACAACCTCGCTCAAAAGAACTTAGCCGATACGAAGATTACGGCGCCAATTGGTGGAATCATTTCAGCACGCATGATGGATGTAGGAGATTTCGCTTCTCCGGCAGGTAGCGTTTTTGAAATGGTGGACGTGAGTTCTGTTAAAGCAGTATTTACAGTGCCAGAAGTGGATATGGATAAACTCAACATTGGTGACACTGTGCTGATTTCTACCACCTCACAGCACTCCACTGTTGCAGCAAAGATTGAATTTATCAGCCCGGTCGTGGACAAAGAAAAACGTGCTGTAACCGTAAAAGCTACAATTCCCAATCCCGATGCTTATCTCAAACCTGGTAGGTTGGTGGAAGTAAAAATAAAAGCGCAAAATCATACCAATGCGTTACTTCTTCCGCGAGAAGCAGTGCTCAAAGGACAAGGTGGCAATAAATTTGTCTTTGTTGCTGAAAATGGGAGAGCACGTAAACAAACCGTGAAAATCGGCTTGACATGGGGTGATAAGGTCGAAGTGATTGATGGAATTACTGATTCGACCTCTGTTATTGTCGATGGATATCGCAGTCTTCAAGAGGGAGACAAAATTTCGAGCGCTAAGTAGCCTCGCATATTAAGAAACCCGTTTTCTTCAAGAAAACGGGTTTCTGGCGAAAACGCATAGGAGGACTTTTCTAAATGTTTTTATCCGATGTTTCAGTAAAAAAGCCAGTGCTCGCTACCATGATAATTTTGGTGTTCGTCGTGTTGGGTTTTTTTTCCTATCAACGCTTATCTATCGACTTAATGCCAAAAGTAGATTTTCCCTTCGTGACAATTACAATAGTCTATCCGGGAGCAGGACCGAAAGAGGTTGAAAGTCAAATCACCGAGATTATCGAAGAAGAAGCTATTTCCGTGAGCAATGTAAAAAGGGTGGAGTCCTACTCACAAGAAAACATATCAATCGTCATGATAGAATTTGAATTGGGTATTAATGTTGATATTGCTGCAATTGAGGTCAAAGATAAGATAGATGCAATCCGCTTTAAGTTACCTCATGGTGCAGAACAACCTTCGATTGTCAAATTTGACATTGGCGCCAGTCCGATTATGGACTTAGCAGTATCTGGTTCGCGTTCGTTGGAAGAAATTTTTGAGTTAACCGATAAAACGCTTAAAGACCAATTGACACGGGTTGATGGTGTAGCGTCAATTGATGTTGTTGGTGGTAAAGAGCGCGAGATACAGGTAAATTTGTCCAAAGAAAAATTGCGCGGTTATGGCCTGTCAATTATGAACGTCGCACAGGCGGTGGCTATGGGCAATCTTTCTGTGCCAGCGGGGCATATTACACAAACCCGAGAGGAATTTACCGTCAGATTGTTAGGGGAGTTTACGAATTTACAACAGTTGCGCGATTTGGACGTTTTTCTCCCAAATGGAGGAGGCGTTAAATTGAGTGAACTTGGCACGATTGCTGACAACTTCAAGGACCAGCGAAAACTTGCCCGTTACAACGGCGAAGCGAACGTGGGTATCAGTATCCGCAAACGCGCTGACGCAAACGCGGTACGGACTGCTGGTGGAGTGCTCAAAACTTTGGAACGGGTGAAGAAAATCCTCCCCAATGACGTTAATATAATAGTAGTGAATGACGATTCAATCTTCATCAAAGATTCCGTTAAAGACGTCATTATGAACATTATCATCGGTATCATACTCACCTCAATCGTGTTGTATTTCTTCCTACATACCTTAAGAGCAACAATTATCGTTTCTATCACCATGCCGGCATCCATTATCGCGACGTTCCTCCTGATTTATGCTGCAGGATTTACTTTGAATGTAATGTCGTTAATGGCATTGGGGCTATCCATCGGAATGCTTGTGGCAAACTCTATTGTGGTTTTGGAAAACATTATTCGACATCAAGACCTGGGTGATTCGCCCACGGCAGCATCATTGAGCGGCACGTCAGAAATAGCGATTGCCGTGGCGGCGTCAGCGCTAACGAACATTGTTGTATTTGCGCCAATTGGATTTATGTCCGGAATTGTTGGCAAATTTTTCAAGGAGTTTGGCTTAACAGTTGTTTTTGCGACCATTTTTTCACTACTTATGTCATTTACTTTGACACCTATGTTAGCCTCTAAACTCCTCAAAAAACGACGCACTGATGAAGACCAACGTGGTTTCATGACAAGCTTCTTCCGCGGCTGGGATAATGTCTACGACAAATTGGCACAGGGATATCGAGGCACACTTGAATGGACATTAGGACATCGATTGGTGATTGTATCAGCAACCATAGTTGTATTTGTTTTCTCAATTTTTCTATTTCGGTTTATCGGTGGAGAATTTATACCGAATATTGACCAGGGGGTTATCAATGTCAATGTTGAAATGCCGCCCGGAACCAGCCTTCAGAAAACAGATGAGGCGCTGACGCAGATAGAATCCATTATCGAAAAAGTACCTGAAGTAGGAGGTGTTTTTTCGACTCTTGGGGAAGGCAATAGAGGAGATGAAGGGGTTGAATTTGCCAGAGTCCTGGTAATCCTAAAAAAAGAAAGAACGAGATTAACCAGTGAAGTAAGCAATGAAATCAGGTCTTTGCTGGAAGGAAAAATTCCTGATGCCAATGTGGCAATAAAAATCAGTAGTATGGGCGCTGGTGGTTCAGATATTCAGATTGAGATAACAGGTTCTGAACCAGAACAACTTGCAGTCATAGCCCAAAAAGTAAAGGCAATTATTGATGGGATTCCCGGCACAGCGGATGCTAAGACCAGCGTTAAAACTGGCAAGCCCGAACTCACAATTGTTCCAGATAGAAATAAACTCAAGGAATACGGAGTTACAGTAGCGCAACTCGGAGGTACATTGCGAGCCAGTTTGACAGGTGAGGTCGCTTCTTTGTATAAAGAAAAGGATGAGGAATACGATATTAGGGTTCGCCTCGCAGAAACAGACCGAGATATTGCCGAAGATGCAAATCAGCTTCTTATACAAACACAAAAAGGGTTGACCCCGGTTGCGACAGTGGGAGAAATCGTTCAACGGGAGAGTGAAACCCGCATCATCCGTAAGAATAAACAAAGATTTGTTACGGTCGAAGCCAATATTGTCAAAGGCACACTCAGCGAAATCAATAGACAGATTCGCGCGCAGACCGACCAACTACAACTTCCTTCCGGTTATTCTATCTTCTTCGGTGGGCAAGCCGAAGCACAAGCTGAATCATTTGGGTCTATTTTTACGGCGTTAGTGATGGCAATTATCCTCACCTATATGCTATTGGCTGCCATAATGGGCTCATACATTCACCCATTCACTATCATGATAACTCTTCCCCTGGGGTTGATAGGCGCGGTCATTGCACTATTCGTCACAGGTGTTTCGATTAATATCTTTTCGCTGATGGCAATCGTAATGCTGGTCGGCGTCGTCGTCAACAATGCTATTCTGTTAATCGACTACACTACTGTTCTGCGAGAACGCGGATATGACATAAGAGAGGCGTTGCTGGAAGCCTGTCCAATTCGACTGCGACCTGTCCTCATGACCAACATCGCCATCGCGGTTGGTATGTTGCCACAGGCATTAGGAACTGGCGGCGCAGCAACTTTGAGGGCTTCTATGGCAATTGTCACAATAGGTGGCATCATCGTTTCAACGTTATTCACTCTATACGTTATTCCCGCGGTATACACTGCTATGGATAGGCTTTCTATTCGAAAATACGCTGTTTCTGAAGCGGAAGTAGTGCCAGGTCAGGCTGATTAGAGTATTATTCGTGAAACTGTCCCGCCATTGAACTTATGAAGCGAAAATCTGATGTGGATATACTCAGAGCTTCCAGAACGCGATTTCTATTGAGGTGATATGTGATGCGTGATGAGTGATGAGTGATACGTGATGCGTGAATAAGAGCCTATCCAATCACGTTTCACGTTTTACGTTTCACGTTTCCACTCATTATCCACCAGTAATTTTAAGATTGCATTTAAAAATAAGCGAACAGAGAGATTGTATATCCAATCTGCAAATATTTTTTGAAATGTTAGATACTAACGAACTTTATGGACGGACGCGGACCCTGGATTGTCGATTGTCGATTGTTGATTGGCGATTGGGAAGTTTTTTCAATCGACAATCATCAATCATCAATCATCAATCCAGGGTCCGCGTGCGTCAATCAGAGCCTGCCCTGAACGCAGTGAAGGGTCAACGGTATCTATAGGAGGAATAAGAAAATGAAAATCGTAAACCTCTCGGTCGATAGACCGGTCGCCATACTGATGGTAATTTTTATCATAATCGTGTTGGGTATCATCTCTGTTTTTCGTATTCCCAGAGAAATGATGCCTGATATTACTTATCCAGTAGTTACAGTTATCACGCGGTATTCTGGCGTTTCGCCGGAAGATGTGGAGAATATGGTAACAAGGCCGATTGAAGAAGCTGTAAGTACGGTCAACAATGTAAAAAAGGTCAGTTCTGTATCCTCTGAGGGTTTGTCCATGACCACCGTCGAATTGGAATGGGGCACTAATCTGGACTTTGCCGCACAGGATATGCGAGATAGAATTGACCTGGTTGCGGATTTTTTACCAGATGATATTTCGCGGCCAATTGTGTATAAGTTCGACTTATCAATGATGCCCGCGATATATTATGCGGTTACAGCAGAAAAAATGGCGCCTGTTCAATTCAGAACTTATGTGGAAGATACGATAAAAGACCAGATTGAACAGGTAGATGGCGTAGCCGCGGTTATGGTATATGGTGGCCGAGAGCGTGAAATTCAAGTAAAAGTCGATAGGTCAAAGCTGGCGGCTTATGGACTTTCCATCAACCAATTGGTGCAAGTCCTGCAATTTGGCAACCTGAACCTTCCCGCAGGACATATCGTAGAACGAAGGGAAGAATATCTGTTAAGGACAATCGGACAATATTCCAGCTTAGATGAACTGCGCCGGACAGTTGTAACCGCGTACCAGGGCGCTCCGATACGTCTGGTTGATGTCGCTGAAGTAATCGACCATACCAAAGAGGTGCGCGGCTTTGCTCGCGCTAACGAAGTTGAAGGCGTTGTCGTAATCGTGAGCAAACAATCGGGTGCCAATACAGTGGAAGTGGTGGACGCCGTCAAAAAGAGATGGGGTGAATTGGAGAAGCAATTCCCCGAGGGAATAAAATCCTACACTGTATTTGACCAGGGGAAAATCGTCAGCAGAGTGACCTCACGCACTGCAAGTTCTGGTATTTGGGGCGCTATCCTCGCGATTATCGTTTTGTATCTATTTTTACGCAACTTTCGTCCAACTTTTGCCATTGCAGTTGCGATTCCGCTCTCCATCGCGACGACCTTCATCCCCATTTATTTTGCTGGTTACACCTTGAACATCATGACGCTTGCAGGTTTAGCCTTGGGGGTAGGAATGCTGGTGGATAACGCTGTCGTTGTAATAGAGAGTGTCTTTCGGCATTTAGAAGAAGGCGAAGGTAGAATCGAAGCCGCCAAAAATGGGGCTTCCGAGGTCGGCATGGCTATAACATCCTCCACACTGACGACGATGATAGTTTTTCTGCCACTGATATTTATCAAAGGGATTGCGGGAAAGCTTTCGCAAGGATTAGCACTTACCATTGCTTTCGCGCTCTTTGCCTCCCTTTTTGTCGCCTTGACCATTGTGCCGATGATAGCCTCAAAGTTATTCTCACGTCGCGTCGGTGGAAGTAGAAAGAGGGTTTCTGCCGGAGAAAGCCGATTTTGGGGACGTTTCATGGATGGCTATAGAAGCTTCCTTGCAAGCGTGTTGCGTCATCGCGCCTTAGCAATTGTCGTCGTGGGGGTGGTATTTATCGGCACTGTCGTTTTAGGATACTTCATGCCCAGAGAGTTTGTACCGCCTTCAGACAACGAATTTGTCATGTTCAAAGTCTCGCTTCCGGTAGGCGCGCCGCTTGAGGAAACTGATAAAGTTGTCAAAATGGTAGAAGATACTATCAGACTACAAGAAGGAGTTGATATGGTCGCCAGTATGTTGGGCACCAGCGAGATGACGCAAGGTGACCCTACTTCTCCAGAAGGCGTGAACGAAGCTATGATGATGGTGCAACTCAAAGAAAAAAGTGAGCGGAAACGTTCCAGCATGCAGATTCAGGAAGATATACGAAAAGCCTTGCCCGTGATTTCAGGCGTCAAGTGGGAATTTTTCGATATGTCGCGCATGATGTCAGGCGGCGGCGCGGCGCAAAAGCCGATTAACATAAAGATATTTGGCAAGGACTTAAATACACTAAGCCAGATTGCTGAAGAAATTAAAACCGCTATCAAGGATGTCCGCGGGGTATATGACATCGAAAGCTCGTTGCAAAAAGCCAAGCCGGAATTGCATATCCAACCAGACCGGACGGTGGCTTCACTGCGCGCTCTAACAGTCGGGCAGATTGCGACGGCGATGCAAACCTCTATGGATGGGCAAGTGGCTACCCGCTATCGAGAAGCGGGAGATGAAGTAGATGTGCGGGTGGAATTACAAGACGAAGACACCAAGACACTTAATGAGGTAAAGCAGACGTTTATCGCATCTCCCTTGGGAACCCAAGTTAGACTTGGAGAAGTGACCAAAATAGAAGCGGCAAAAGGGCCTGTAAAACTCACCCGCGAGAATCGAAAACGCACCATTTCCGTCGGTGCCAATATCTCCGGTAGAGACCTGGGCGGCGCAATGAAGGAAATCCAGAGTATACTTAAAAAAATGCAGTTGCCATCGGGCTATTTCACAGAATACGGCGGCGAATATGAGCAGATGATGGAAACCATTATCGCCCTTTTAATTGCTCTGCTATTGGCTATACTCTTAATATACATGGTAATGGCGGCGCTTTTCGAGTCGCTTGTACATCCGCTCACCGTCATGTTTACACTTCCTTTAGGTATCATTGGCGTCCTCCTGGCATTGTTTATGACCGGCACTTCCATATCAATGACATCCTTGATGGGAGTGTTAATTTTGTTCGGCATTGTCGTGAACAACGCCATTGTTTTAGTGGATTATGTCAATCAACTGCGAAAAAGAGGAATGGAACGAAGTGAAGCAATAGTGCGAGGAGCTTCTATCCGACTTCGACCTATCCTTATCACCGCGTTTACGACTATTCTCGGTCTTGTTCCTATGGCGATAGACCGCGCCGAAGGCGCGGAAATGCGCGCGCCGATGGCTATTTCCCTCATCGGCGGACTTTTAGTCGCGACGATTTTGACCCTGGTCGTCATTCCGGTTATATACAGTATAATGGATGATATTTCACGACGCGTCAGCCGCAAAGCTGTGGAATTGGTGCATGGTGATGAAGGGTAAGGGGATTGATGATTGATGATTGTTGATTGTTGATTGAAGGAAAGGTTTGTCAATCATCAATCGCCAATCAACAATCGCCAATCCAAGGTTGGGGTGAATGTTGAAAAGTGAAGATGGTTATAATCGACAAAATATTATAAAGTTATCCTGGCCGGCAATGATGCGTTTGGTGTTTCAAACACTTACTGGCATTGTTACCTTAATCATCATTGGGCGATTAGGGAAAGAATCTATTGCGGCAGTAGGAATGGCAAACCGTGTAATCTTCCTGGTGATAGGAACTTTTTCCGCTCTTACCGTCGGAACTACCGCTATTGTGGCTCATTACATCGGCGCAGGAGACCAGGAAGGCGCCCAAAAAACACTCTGCCAATCGCTGCTTTTGAGCCTTCCCATTGGCGTAGTTTTAATGTTCGCCGGGATGTTATGGTCGGATGATGCGATTGCACTGTTGCTGTTTACGAAACCTGATGCTGCGGTGATAAAACTGGGTGGGCTATATCTTCAATATGTAATTTACTCCATGCTACTGGGATTGCCGATGATGATGATTAACGCCGCGTTACAGGGCGCAGGCGATATGAAAACGCCGATGTATCTGCTGATAGGAGTCAACTCGGTGAACCTGATTGGGGGCATCATTCTGGTATATGGACTTGGCCCTTTTCCCAGGTTAGAATTGAAGGGCGCGGCGATAGCTTCAGCGGTCTCAAATGTCATCGGTGGAATTGCTACTCTATTATGGATAACAAGGAAAAACGCCGCTATTTCAATACATGGCTTGACGAAGTCAAGACGCTATCATGACGAGGTCCCGATTACATCGGGACAGGCCAGCAACAGGTTCCGTCCTTCCTGGGACGCGATAAAGCAAATTTTAGATATCAGCATACCCGCTTCTGGTGAACAATTGGTGCAACAATCCAGCCTGATTATTTACACGATGTTGATAGCCGGATTGGGCACGGTGGTTATCGCGGCGAATCAGATTACCATGAATATTCAATCGCTGTCGATGATGATTGGCTTCGGCTTTTCCCTTGCGGCAACCACTTTAGTAGGACAATCTTTAGGCGCGAAGAAACCTGATTTGGCGTCAAGGTATGGTAAAGAATGCACTTTTATAGGCACTGTGCTTATGGGTATTATGGGAGTGGTCATTTTTGTTTTTGCTTCACCGCTTGCCAGGTTGTATACAACCGAAGCAGATGTCAGCCGGCTCGCCACCATTTGCGTTCGCATCAACGCTTTTGCCCAGATACCCTTCTCAATAGTAATGGTGCTTGCCGGCGCTCTGCGCGGCGCTGGAGATACACGCTATGTGATGTACATCACCATTGTCGGACAGTGGTGTATTCGGCTACTGCTGGCTTATATTTTAGGCTTCGTTTTAGGGTATGGGCTGCCCGGCGTATGGGTTGCAATGTTGATAGATGTTATTGTCCGCAGCGTATTGGTCTGGTTACGGTATAAGAGAGGACGTTGGATGGAATTGATAAAGCTCGAATCAATAAAATAAGCAAATATGCAAATGAGCAAATCTGCAAATAAGCAAATTTGCCTATTTGCAGATTTGCTTATTTTCTCCCTGGAAATAATAGGAAAAGAAAGATAAAATGTACTTAGAAATCGACGGTTCGTTTGGCGAAGGCGGCGGACAAATTCTGCGTTCCGCGCTGACATTGTCCGCCATTTTGCAACGTCCAAGCAAAATAACCAAAATTAGAGCCGGACGTAAAAATCCAGGTCTGGCTGCTCAACATCTTACCGGTGTATACGCCATAGCTGAAATAACAGATGCCGAAGTTCATGGCGCTGAAATTCGCTCGCAGGCGTTGACATTTACTCCACGTGCGCTGAAGCCGGGCAATTACGTATTTGATGTTGCTCACGTTCAGCCGAGCGCAGGAGCAATTTCTTTAATATTCCAGGCAATTGTTTTGCCATTAGCTTTCGCCGATGCGCCTTCTACCGTAACTTTGCGCGGAGGGACGCATGTTGCGTGGAGTCCTACGGTGCATTATCTTCAAGAGATATTTCTCGAACATGCTAAAAAGTTCGGCGTTCATGCGGAAATTAGTTTGAACAAATGGGGCTGGTATCCAAAGGGCGGCGGAGAAGCAATCGTGAAAATACATCCTATTGCACGGAAAACAGATGGTACTCCCGACCTTAAAGAAGTACGCCTGCTTGAACGCGGAGAACTAATGGAAATCACCGGCGTCTCCGCGCTCTCCAATCTCCCGATGCAGATAGCGCAACGCCAACAACAACGTACAATGCAACGGCTTCAAGACATAACGAAGAACGTAAATATAAAATTATTCGACGCTCCCTCGATTGGACAAGGAACAGCAATATTTTTAAAGGCAGTTTTTGAGCATACTGTAGCAGGTTTTTCCGCTTTGGGGGAAAGAGGTAAACGCGCAGAGAAAGTTGCAGATGAAGCGTGCGATGAACTCAGCGAATTTATCAATACCGATGCCGCAGTCGAACCACACCTTTCTGACCAACTCGTTCTACTTATAGCATTAGCGAAAGGACATTCAGCATTTACAACTTCAAAAATTACACGGCATCTTACCACCAATATCTGGCTGGTGGAAAAATTTTTGCCGATTCGCTTTCAGGTTGTGGGACAGGAAGGCAAACCGGGGGAAGTGTCTATCGCTTGAAGATTGAATAATGAAGATTGATTACAGACGAGAAGTTGAAGGCAGTTGAAACTCAACAATGCTTCGACAGTTCCAGCGGAGATGTGCAAACGTATTTGACTTAGCGACCTGGGTCGGCCGGTACTTTTGATTCTAATATTGTTGTATTTATTTGAGCTGTACGAGAATATGGATTGTATTCAAGGGCCTTCCTAAAGTGTTCCAGAGCCTTCTTAAATTCTTCTTTTTCCTTGTATGCATAGCCAAGTAGAACTTGTGTAGTGCTGTTGTCATAGCCTAAATCCATTGCTTTAGTCAATTCTACAATTGCCTCATCATTCTTACCTAACATTACGAGTATTTGCCCAAGCTTCTGACGTGCTTCACCAGATTGTGGCGCTACCTCCACAGCCCGAGCAAAATCTTTTCTTGCTGATTCGAAATCCTCTTCTAAGCGACGGTAGGCATCCCCTCGTAATATGAGAGATTGAACCGACTTGGGATTATCACGAATGGCTTTATCCAATACCTCAAATAAAAGATGGTTAAGCGGCGGTGCGGCATTATAGAACAGATACTGTGCTGCTTCAAGCGGGGACATATGAGCGATATGAGCTCTGACTTCCGCCTCGAGTTCATCAAATGGAAATTCTACAGCCTCCCCCTCAGAAGCGACTTCCGCTTCGGGTTGAACACCAGCCTTTGGGGCTTGGGGTTTAAATTGGGCATGAAACATGCTTTGAATCTCTCCTGTCTGTAAATCGTAAAGATAGATATTGTAATTCCCTTCTTTATCGCTCTGCCAGGCGACTCTGCCGTTAGCAATGGTAGGACAGTAACAATTGCCTTGTCCATCGCTAAGCTGTTTCAACTGTTGTGTTTGAAGGTCATATAGATAAATAAAAGCACCTTGCCAGACAATCATTTGCCCATCCGCTTGAGGCGCAATGACGTCATGATTCCCCGGAATCCGATACTTCACATGAACACCTGTGTCAACATTCAGGACATTAAGCAAGGTGAAGGACTCAAGGCCCTGGCCTTGAGTGGTAAACCACATCAACTGACGGTCATGAAAGACAGTGGGAGAGGTCATATTCCAGGCGATTTTATCTTCGGGGGCCGGCACTTCCAACGAAATGGTTCTCTTTTGCTCTGTATTGATGTCGTAAATGGTGACCGAACGGGGAATCGAAGTCAGCAGGTCGATGGTTTCCACACCAAGTTTTCCGACAGGTGATTCTTCCCAGACGATATAATTCTGGTAACCAAACTTTTCTTTAAGAAAGAAAAGTTTGATCAAAAGAAATAATTGGAATCAAAAGTAAATCTGCGGGGTGATTCGAATAGTTGCTAAACCCAGGTGTTTTTTCTTCCCGCTTTGAGCGTCATACAGATACAGATTGCCTTCCTCGTCCCTCCAAAGAATTTGGCTGTTCCAAACGCGACAATGGTCGACCTTGGGTTCGATATCAAGCTTATTCAATGATAGCAAATCCAAAGCATAGAGGAGGAGATTGTTATCTCGTATTCCTACAATTAATTGGCTTGATGCGTCAAAACCCAAAAGCGGGTCGGTTATTGTCCCGAGATATTGTGTCACCTGTGTCCGGATGTCATATTGATAGAAGTTATACTGATTTCCGCGTTCACTAACATAATACAAAATGTCGCCTACAAGCCGTGGATACCGCTCATTCGTCATATTGATTTTGGGTGTCCAGCCCCAATTAGTGAAGGTATCTTCGATGACATAGGAAACACTCACCACGTTTTTATACATATCTCGCACCAGCTCTGGTTGGCCTTCCAACAACTGCTGTTGAATCGGAAACGAAAGCTTTTGTTCGAATTGGGTTGATTGGCCAGGGATTAAGGTGATTTTTTGAGCGTTGTAAAGCAACGTGACTGTGCCATCAACATCAACCTGGATAACCTCAACTCTATCTTGAGACAGTGGACTGTTTTGTCCGTGAAACAAATCTAATGGAACATAGCTATCTATTTTTTGTATTCGATTTTGTGGGTCAAAGGAAACGAGTTTAGCGCGCTGGTAACGCTTCATTCCATCGAAGATAATCGTCCGTCCGAGAATTGCCTCGCACGCGTCCAAATTGAGTTCCGTAACAAACGCATATCCGCCGGCCGGGTCCAGATTATATCGGAGCTGCTTTCGTTCAGTGTCAAACGAATATCCTTGGCTACCATCGATGAACACGAGCTTCCCCTCACTCGAATTCTTGAAGGCCGTTTCATGAATCACTCGCGTTTGCTCCAAAAAGAGAAAATCATTTCCCCCCCACCCACTTTGGGAAGAAAGAATAAAACTCATTATCATGCATATCCAAACAGTTCGGGGTTTCATTTTTTGACCTCCTATATGGATAGAATTTGGTTGAAGCGAAATATATTAATCCGACCAGTCCTCACGACGGCAATGGTTTCGATACGGCTTCACCTACTCAATCCGGCGGAATTGCCTCCTGTGGTTAAAACCACAGGCTAACGAACCCAAACCGCAATGACTGAGTCATTGTACTCCAACAAGTCACGGCGCGATAGCTTCAAAATAATCCAATACCTGTTTTCGATAACGTGCAGGAACTCTTTCTTTTTGCAAGGCTTCAGCCATAACTTGTTTTGCATTCAGATAAACTTCTTGATAAGGTGTGTAAATCTTCCCGCCTTCTTCAGGGCGTTCATGTGTATAAACAGGAGAAGAGCTGTCGTCTGGCGATGCTTGCCCGGGCAGATTCATATCCATCCCCTCATTGTTAGTGGAAGACGAATTCACATTTACTTGTGTTCCGTCGGCTTCACCTGCGTTAGATTCGTTTCCCGGTCGGCTATCACTTTGAGCGATACCGCCATTTTTTCTATCTAAATCTAATCCAGCAAGGCCAATCTTCTGCTGGTTAGCTTGAATCTGCGCCAGCATTTGCTCAAGTTGTTCTGCGTTTTGCGCCCTCTTCGAAAGTTCCGATAAGTTTTGAGCAATACGCTTGAGCATTTCAGGGCTGAGAGGTTGGGATTCAATCGACCTGAGTTGTTCGACTAATTCCTTGGGTACATTAAGACCATCAAGTTGAGCAAGGAGTTGCTTCAGCATTTCTTGAAGTTCCTTTTTGACTTCCGGTGGCATTTGGTTATTTTGCAAATTCTCAGCTAACTCTTCCAATTTTGCTGCGGCGGCGTCAGGGGTAGCGTTGGGAAACAATTTTGATTGACTTATAATTTTATTGATATTCTCCATAGTTCGGGCTAAATCAGGCGCGGACAAGTCATCTCGTTGCGCTTTAATCTCGCTGTACAACTCCGCAAGGCGTTTCTGAGCGCTCTTGACATTGTTATTCCGAAGAGTAGTGATAATATCCCTTAGTTTTGGCGCATTTTGGCCATTGAGATTTTCCAAAGTATCCGCCGCTTCTTGCATAGCCTCCCGCTCTGCGGCGGTTGGCTCTGGGGGAAGCTGGTAATATTTAGGCATCAAGAAAAATGCCAAGAGAGACAATAGGGCAATTGGTATAAGTTTTGCCGATTTTGGCAGTGCATAAGGGTAGATTTCTTTTAGCTTCAGGTCGGATGCAATCCGAGTGGCATCGTTCACACAAAACCGTTCTATTTCCCCAGCGCGCCCGGTATCAAGGATTTCCAACGCTGTTCCCAAACGTTCTTTCAGGTTCAGTTTGGCATCCAATGCGTAAGCGACGTCATATAAAGTCAATTGATACAAGAATATCCTCAATAGAGCAATGACAATTCCAACGAGGATGGGAATAACAGCGAAATAGTAGATAGCATCCGATAAGTAGATAAATTTGCTGACTAATAAAATCATGCTGGAGGATAAAATTCCCAAAAGAAGATAAAATGCAAGATAGCTCTGCAACATTGAAAATCGCACCCGCCATCTGGCAGTTGATAGGATGTTGATTAATTTGAGCGGTTGATTTATCATCAATTATCACTTTCTTTTTTTAGTAGAAACCAGGTAGTTGCCATTTATTACTTTGGCTGTGCAGAGAAGGTAGAGGGACAAAACGGCAAGAGAGCTAAAGGGCAATTGCCGTCTTGCCCTCTTGCCCTCTTGCCACTTTGCCATTTATGTTATAAACAAAGTATTAGATAGTAAGCACGAGACACTTGTTATCCTTTCCGTTCGACTATCTCCTTGATTCTCTTCGCTATGATTTTCTCCTCCCCATCTTGTAACGTGTGAGGATTAATGAGGATGCCGTTGCCCGTCTCTCCGACGCGCATGTTCGGTTCGCCCGTTTGCAATAAATTAACGATTTCAGCTTTCGTCAATCCTAAATTCGCTTCATCGAAGGTTATCAACGCATACGGCATCGGATAGCGCGCTTCAGACGCAGGGAGATGTTTAGCGGTAATGTGTGGAATATCTTTCAACTCATCAACAATATTGTCTACTAAACGCTCCCAGCGTCTTAAATCTGCAACGTGGTCTTTGCTGACGTATAATTCAACGGCAGCCACTAATCCCGCTATCTCTTCTTTGCCGACTTTCATTCCTCGCCCGATGCCTGCGTTTGGATTGCCACACATTGCACACATTTCAATCAAGGCCTTCCGACCTAAGATTAAACCCGTACATTGAGGCCCCATCAATCCTTTGCCGCCGCTGAAAACGGATAAATCCGCTCCCATCCGCCAATATTTGGTCAAATTCGTCGCTGGCGGAAGTTCCGACGCCGCATCCACGATGACGGGGACATTGGCGGATTTGGCAACTTGAATCACATCTTCAAGTGAAATCTTTCCGGCATCTGCAAACGCTATGATATATGCGATAGCGCCGGTATTTTCGTTGACGGCTGCTTTTACCTCTTCTGGGCGCGTTCCTTCCGGCGTTCCGACCTCTATCAATTTCGCGCCTGCCATCCGAAAAGATTGGTCATAGCCAAATCGATGCCTCCTGGGGATTATGATTTCCCCTTTCAAACCTGTTGTATCGGGCAAGTCATTAATCCTATTTCGCTTGCCATTGAGAATACACGCCGCCGCTGCTAATGTCATTCCACCAGCAGCGCCAGAAGACACCTGCGCCGCTTCTACACCGATTAACTCCGCTATACGCTCACCGGCTTTTTGTAGCAATTCTGACAAATCAACGAAAGCCTGCGACGCTTCATACATCGCCCGCAAAACTTCTGGGGGCATTAACGTGCCGCCCAACGCGGTTGCCGTGCCCCGCGCATTTATCAGCGTTTTGACTCCTAATCTTTCATAAATTCCCATAATTTACTCCTTGGTGTTTTGGAGATTCAATGGAAGTTACGGATTACCTATTGCTTTGTCAAATTTATATTGACACGTTCGTAGTAGCGACTTCAGTCGCTTTTGTTGCTTGAACAACGACTGAAGTCGTTACCAGGCGAGCGCGGCTACCTTCGCAATCAGTTCCTTCGCTTTTCTCACCATCCCCTCGACGATTAAATCACATGCCTTCCGTCCAACTTCGATAGAAGCTTCCTTTCGGGGGTCAATGCCTCCGACACCTACGAGCGGTTCGTCAGCGCGTCCGAGATACACGCTCATATCCACGCAGTCAGGACGCAAATACCACAGATAGGAAGTCTCCCATTTAGCGGCATGGTCGCCTCCCACTTCGGGCGTCTCCGAAGGATAATGAAACTCAATACCTGCGAATGCCTGAGTGTCTTTGAATGTTGCATTGAACTGCTCTACAACCGGCTGCGCCCAGCCATGAATAGGATAGTGCCCGCATAGCAGGCACACTGCTTTCATTTCCAAAGTATTCATCTGTATGAGCACGTGAAATAGCAATTCCCTGTAGAAGGCGACTTGTTCTTCTGGTGTCTTGCCGAAGTAAGACTCGGTTAGTTTCTCATCCGTGAATGCCATGTGTGTGCGGATACCGCGATTTCCGTCGTGATTGACTTCCATCAAGCCGGTAACACGCGGCTCCCCATACCAGATTGTGGGAAAAGCAAACCCACCGGAACGCGCCGCGGCAAGCTCACAAAGTTTTTCCGCTTTCAAGGCATCATTACCGACCGCTAAATGCTCACCGTGCCATTCCAGCCCACCTAATCCGATGAAAGCCGCGGGGAATTTCTTGCGACGAGCGACTATTTCATGGGGCAACATTTCTTCATATCTAACTTTTTCCATGATTTATACTCCTAATTTAGTAGTATAGTTTAGACTTTTTAGACTTCCGAAGTCTCGAAGACTTCGGAAGTCTAAAAATCATTTTATCTCAATAGTGTGACCATATTCTGGGAGATAGCGTTCTATTGAAATCGGTCTGGCGGTGGCGATTGACTCGCTTATAGTGCCGTCAATTTCGATATGTCGTAGTCCCGCCCAGCCATCAGCGTCAAATGGAACTCCATTTTTGATAGAATCCATAAAATCTGATACCCAAACATCAAAAAGTGTCTGAAATGTGGAGCGGTTTAGTTGGCGCTCATCATTCCATCTTGTTATCTCCAAAGAATTGTGTAGATGCCAGAAGGCTGTTCCCGCAATGTTATCTATTGTAATCTCACCTTTCTCGCCTATCCACTTTAGCTGAAACTGAAGGCTCAAGTTGCTGGAAACGGATAAGGTACCTATCGCTCCATTTTCAAAACGGAGGCACACTACCTTGTCATTATGGGCTTTCGGGTCATCTGTGTATGCAAAAACTTCTTTTACCTCCCCGCTTAAAAATCGAACCAGGTCAATAATGTGGTTCCATGAGCCTAATGCAGTGCGGGCATTTAGCATTTTCAACGCGCCAAGTCTTCCACTCCGAATCACATCTTTTGCCCAGCGCACGTTCGGTGAACCATGGAGACAGAAACAGACCCCGAATTGTGTCTCATGTTGCCGCCACTCATCAATCATCGCTTTAACCGTTGGCACGTCTGATAACTGTATCTTGTACTGCCCGGCAGCGCCGGCAAGGGGCTTCTCTGTTAAAACGTGCTTGTTGCGCTTCAGGCATTTCAACACTAACGGGGGGCGGTATTGTTCTCCCACTGGTATATCTACGATGTCGATTTCCTCTTTTTCTAACATCTCATCGGCGTCCGTATAAGCTGGCACGCCGTAATAATCTGCGCCCTGCTTCGCCCTCTCCGCGATAATGTCACAGACGGCAACAATCTGGCAATCTGGATGTTGGGCGAAAGCTGGGGCATGATGATAGTGCGCCTGATGACGATAACCTAAAATTGCGACATTGTACATAACGTTATTCCCCTTTATATGTAACACAATCTGTTAGATTATGTTCGCTATGCTCAGTAGTTTACCTCGTAAACTACCCAAGCGTAGACGCAAACTAACAGTTTGCGTTACGTTTCATCCCATAACCGCCGCATATAATCGAGACTGCGGCGCAATGCTCCAATACGCTCTTCGTCTGGGACATTCTCGCAGTTTATTAGATGGACTCGCTCTTCTGGATTCCGCTTGAAGGCTTTTATATACAGTTCAAAGGGACTATGCCCACACCCAAGTTCAACAGACCACATTGTTTGCGGTCTATCTTTAGCGAGGCTGTGGTCTTTCCAGCCGACGACAGGAATCCTATCGGGATACTCATCCACCAGAAGCCATCCATACGCCTGAACCGTCGTGAGATGTCCGATGTTGAGCAGCAGCCCGGCGTTTTTCTGTGGCATTGAATCAACTAATAGCCGGCAGTCGTCAAGACCCTCTACGAAGGCAGATTGGTGGATGTCTACGCTTATCTTCAAGTTTTCATCTGCAAATGCTTCGGCAACTGCGTTCATACATTTTGCGAGCCGCAATATCTCGGTGGCTTTCTCCTTCGTTGGCGTATGCAACCGACCGCATGACGGGACATGGTGGGTCAAATACTTACAGCCTAACGCAAGCGTGTATGAAGCGTATTCCCTCAGAGCCGCAATTGTCGGCGGCACACCCTCATCGCTTGAAATATCAATTTTCCCCGCAAAATGCACTGCCCTTATTTCCAGTCCGGCGTTATCCAAAGCTAAGCGGACATGAGCAGGGTCAGAACTGAGCAGATTGGGGAACAGGCTTTCACAAGTTCCATCAGCGCTGACAGGTTTTCCATCGCGGTTGCTGAGTAGTAAAATAGAATCGAAGCCAATTTCCTTGATTGTTGATAGCGTTTTTTCAAAGGACAGATGATGTCCTACTGCATGAGTAACAACTCCAAATTTCATCTTTTTCTCCTCTTTAGAGCCGCTGATTACCAGACAACGCTGATTCCAAGGTTTTTCCAATCAGCGTAGTCTATAAATCAGCGGCTATACCATATTTTCTTCATGACGACTTCACTGGCAAAATTCGTTTCGGATTCTCTACCAGCATTTGCTCAATAGCTTCCTCCTCAAGGCCGAGTTTCCTGAACCGCGGCAACACATGGGTAAACATATATACATAAGGAGGCGGCGGCATGAACGAGCAGGGCACAAACACACCTTGTTCACTCTCAAACGCCCAGTCTAATCCGAGCGCCAATCTATCGCCAAACCCATCCTCGAACAATTGCCGAATCGCTTCCACAAGCGCCTTGATGAATTCCCAATCGGAGTCCATGCGCAGATTAGTCGGCAAGAAGGTAGCGCCGCGTTTCATACACGCGCGCACGGTTTCGTTCTCATTGACGATGTGCGACGCTGTATGTCCTATCACGACTCGGTTCGCATCAACACCCTCCGCCTCCAAAACGTCGAGTTGCGCTAAATGGGCTCCCGGACGGGTGCAGTGTGTTGTGATGAACAGGCCTGTCTCTTTGTGCGCCATTGCGACGGCGCGGAACGTCTTCAACTCCGTCGGTGTTATCTCCTTTGAACTCGCGCCTAATTTCAGACATCCCGGCCGAACGTCAGTGCCGTGGATGCCGTCCTCGAACTCCCGAATACACATCTCTGCCAGTTCCGCAATCGTCGTCTCGCGCACCCAGGGCCAAATAGCGTCTGCCTCAGTCTTAACCCAATACGTCCCAAGTTCCATCTCGCGATAGAAGCCGGTCGCCAAAATGATATGAATATCGGCGGCCTCCGCTACTTTGATGTAGACATCGGGCCATGTGCGCCACGGCGGCATCGTACAATCGCAGTACCCATGACAGCCGTACTGGTGAAGCCGTTTCAGATTCGGAACAGCATACCCCATCAATAATTCCATCCGTTCTACAGTTATGGGCTTCTCGGTCCAGATTCGCGCGTCAGAATATAAATGCTCGTGCATCAGAACTGCTCCCAGAGCATCGGGGTCTACTGGCCCCCGAACGGTCATAACTTTTCCTTCGAGTGACATAATAAGTAACGTCTCCTTTCAGGACTATATAGATACCATTTGCGCGATACATTGCTCCAAACCTTCTTTAATATCGTTTTTCTTTGCCTCAACCATGGAAAAAATAGGCGATTGTATCGTGCTTGAGATTGGACCTTTGGATAAAATAAAGTCACACTCTCCTTTTAGCCCTCTTTCTTCATCTATATCCAGGCGTTCACCCGAAAAAGTAGAACGGGCAACCTTGCCCGTTTAAATCGTCGGGTAGAATGAGCAAGGCTGCACGTTCTACAGCGTGGGTCAAAGATTTGCGCCGACATGTACTAGGGTCTAACGACACAAGTTCAGTTATCCGATTCTCGGACGAGCACAGCCTGCCCCGATCTATCGGGGGCGGGGATTTGCCGAAACACGCCAGACAAACCGAAACCCGCCGAAAACCCAAAAGTCAATCAAAAACCAAAGCCCCCGCCGTCAACTGCAACGCCTGGTTAGGTGTCCCGTTTCTACGACTCTTAGGTTTTCGTGAACTGTACTCATTAGTCTTGCTCCAAGAGTTTCTTTCTAGCTTCCTCGACTGGAATCTTGGGCTCTTTGGCTCTCGCGTCTAAAAATGCAATGAACTCTTCATTATGGCGAAGGCTTTCAACTTCTGCTTCAAAATCATCAACCACTGCAAGGATAAATTCCTCACCATTCTGTCCCTTAATCAGGACATTTTCCTTGCGAGCTAGCTCTATAAGTTGTCCGATTGATGACTGTGTATTTAATTCGATTGTCTTCATATTTTCACTTCCGTTAAGATAAGTACCCGTTCGTACTTTTTGAACCATTTCAAATCTTCTAAAGCGCTTTCTGCTATCTTTATGCTAAATTTCATATTAACCCAAGTTGCTACCTAACGATAAAGTTCAGTCGCGGCGGGAGATTGCCCAAAAACGTTCGACCAACCAAAACCCGCCGCAACCCAGAAAACATTCATAAAACCGCAGAGCCCGCCGTCAACTGCAACGATGTGTTAGGCATACTTTTCAGACTCAGGAATTAGGCGACGGCATAGCCCGTGTATTTCCGGATTTCAGATGAACGGAAAGCCAGCACGATATGTTCTTTCGGGATACCAGCCGCTTCAAGCTCTGTGGCAATACCGTCTTCCGTACCGTCACGCGGCATCCAGCATTTGCCATCACTAATGCCTATGTGAACCAGGCAGCCATGTATTCGTCTTTTGTCCCATCCTATGTTCATCAACAGATAATGGTCGCTTGCCCGGTCAAAGATTGTCTGTGACTGTATATCACCGTAGGCATACGGAATCTGTGCGTATTCAGTGAGCACACGTTCAATTATCCGGCGATAAGTGTCTAAGGTATCCATTCTACAGAATCACCCTGGTTGGAGTCAAATACAATGAGTTGAGCACGATTGTTTTTGAGCAGAAGTTGAGTTGCGAGGAACGAAGCAATCGGTTCTTCAAACACTTCTTTCATTGTTTCTTCAGGAATAAGGCTTGTAGATAGGAAAGCACCTTTGTTATCATGTCTGTTATCATCCAATCCATCATGATAACAAGGAGTTTTCCTATGGAGATGATACCGCAAGTAGCTGATACAATGCAAACAGTTTTAACCGAAACTGCCCATCAATTGGCAGAAGAGACCGGTCTTTGTAAGCGTCAACGAAAACTTAATGGTGCCAGTTTCGCTCAAACGCTGGTGGGGGAGGAGGGTGAGGGCCCGAACAAGTTCGGGCTTCCGACTTTCCGAGAGAACTCAGAAAGTCGAAAGTCCACAATGACAAATTACAATTCCTATTATTTCTTATGATGGAACTTTTAATTCCTCTTATTTCTTTTTGTCAACTTTTTTGTTCTTCTCATTTCTTTTGCTCAAACTTTTCTTTCTTAAAGAAAAGTTTGGAAGAAAAGTTTGGTTACTATTTTCCATCAGACGGTTCCGCTTTAATCAATAGAGGTTGCTGCTTTTTAAATTCACCTAACTCTTTGAGTCTTATTAGCACCTGCCTAACATCTCGACGGAAAGTATCGTTAGAAATAGCGAACTTAACTTGCTGTCTCAATGTGAGTTGGCTGTTTAATTCATTTCTTAATGTTTCCATGTTTTGCGCAAAATTATCTTCAATCTCATGTAATTTATCCAAAGCAGTTTGTAATGCTTCCTCAGAGGCATTGCCTTGCTCATTAAGACTTTTGAGATTCTGTAGCGCTTCTCGTCTATCAACCCAATATTGTTTTCTAAGCTCTTCCATCTGGTTAAATTTCGGGTAGAAAGACATCAGTTGTTCTTTGGAAAGAGAGAGGTCATTGGTGAGCTTCAAGATGCGAACAACATCTACAATTCCCGCTATATCTTCGCTTTTGTGAGTATCTTCTGCTTTGAGAGGTATTAAAATAGCAGATACGAGCGCCGCGGCGGCAATAAGAATAATAATTGTAATTAATCCCTTCTTTTTCATAATTTCTCCCCCTCCGAATTCGGATTTCGGATTTCGGAATGCGGAATTATTTCCTGCCTTTCCTTGCCTTTTTGCCCCCCTGCCATTTTACTAATAACCAAGGGACACAATAGCGTCCAGAAATTCATCATCCGCGCATTTATTCACATCCGTAACTTCCATTATTTCTACATTAATTATAAGATTACTCAACAGGTCATTGATTTTTTCATTCTTCTTGAGTCTGGTTTCTTCTATTAAATCCGCGTCCTGGATAATATGGTCATTTTCTATTGAGATTTCAATGGATGGAATAGCAGTATCAAGTTGTTCAAGCTGAACAGCCTGGGCGTCATCTATCAACAATTGAGCAAAAATTGCCTCCGGTGATGCTACAATTTCAGGCTGAACTTTATGGCTTAACATTCGATATCCTACCAGTGCGGAAAAAACAAGAAGTAGAGCGGCAGATGCTACTCCGACCAATTTGAAGCGCGAGAATCGGAGGAAGAACGTTTTATGATACAACTCTTTTTCCTTTTCCCGCATTATCCGTACATGCAACATAGGAATGAAGGCTTCCCACATATCTGGAGGCGGATATTCCACTTCCAGACTGTTGGCGAGTCGAATCGTTTCTTCAAAAATCTGATATTCTCTTCGGCAAGCATTGCAGTTGTGAATATGGTATTCCACTATTTTCAATTTATCCGCAGATAGAACACCATCCAAATATCCTGGTAAAAGTTTCTGTATTTTTTTACATTTCATTTTTTCTTCCAAACTTTTTTATTCCTCTTATTTCTTTTGATCAAACTTTAATTCCTTTTATTTCTTTTTGTCAACTTTTTCTTTCTAAAAGAAAAAGTTGGAAGAAAAGTTTGGTTCCCTTCCACATAAGGAGTAAGTAATTTACGTAGTGTCCGCGTGGCATTAAATAGATGTGCTTTAACACTGCCAAGGCGCAACCCTAATTTCTCGGCTATTTCTTTAAGCGCCAGACCTTCGTAGTGCCGCAAAATAAAAACTTGCTTTTGGCGCGGAGATAATTGCTCAATCGCCTTGGAAATTTCAATCTCCAATTCTTTGCGCTCAACCTGTTCGTCGGGCATATCATTGGATTCAGCTCTATACCAATTTTGCCTATTAGATAGAATATCATCCTCGAGAGCGACATTTTGATAACGTTTACGTTTGCGAGTGTAATCAATACAAGCATTCTTGGCTATTCGATATAGCCACGTATAAAATGCAGATTCTCCTTTAAAATTGTCCAATGCTTTGAACACCCGCAAAAATATCTCCTGTGACAAGTCAAAAGCGTCATCAACATGGTGAGTGAAATTATACGCCAACTCATAAATGCGCTTTTGATACTTTATCACCAATTCGTCAAAGGCTCTCGTATCACCAGACTTAAATCTTTTGACCAAAAATCCGTCAATGTCTGTTTTCATGAGCAATTTTTATTATAGACGATTGCGTGTATGAAAGGTTTATAGAGGTGTGTAGATTTGAAGTTTCTGAGAGAACCAAACCGAAGGAAGGCGGGAAGTGAAAGCGGCGAGAAACCGAGTTTCTCAGAGAAACTCGGTTTCTAAAGGCGTTAAAAATACCAAGAAAATCGGAAATGCAGGAAAAATAATTAAAGCCACCGATCGGATTCGAACCGATGGTCTGACGATTACGAATCGTCTGCTTTACCAGCTAAGCTACGGTGGCTTATATACTGAGCGAATTTAGGTTTGAAATGCCGAAGGGCAGAATTGAACTGCCGACACAGGGATTTTCAGTCCCCTGCTCTACCGACTGAGCTACCTCGGCGGAAATTTCGCTATAAATTATAATATAATTTTGTGATTCTGTCAAGTATTTTTTTAGTAAGAAACCCGTTTTCTTGGAGAAGACGGGTTTCTGGCGAAACTTTACATATTACGTTTTACGCTTTCCGTTTTACGTTTTACGTGTTGCTAAATCTTTGGCGATGTTCTATACCGTATCGCATCGCTTCGTTGAGAAAAGCCTCAATATTCTCAAACGGTGTTCCTGCCACAATTCCGTTACCAGCAGCTATACACATACCACCATCAGGTCTATCGAAGGTATCAATGAGAAAACGCACTTCCTCCCGAACACACTCTGTATCTTCCTCCTGAAGTATATGTTGTACGTCAAAACCTGCGAGGAACGTCATACGGTCGCCAAACTCATGAGCAACTGCGATTTCATCCATCGTTCCTTTCTGTACTGGATGGAATACATCAACTCCAGTTTCAGCAAGGTCAGCGAGAATCTCGGTATTGTTGCCGCAACTATGAAGCCACCAGTGGATGCTGCTTTCCTTGAGGACAGCGCCGACTCTTGCGTAGTAGGGTTTGATTAACTCGCGAAATGTTTCGGGGCTCATCATAAGTTGAGTCTGGTGTCCCAAATCATCGCTGGTCCAAAATCCATCAGGATGCAACTCGCGGATAGCCCTCTTGATGTACCCGCAATATTGGTTACACAAAGCATCATGCAGACGGTGGATGTTCTCCGGCTCAATGTGGTAATCCGTCATCAAATTCTGCATACTGCGGATGCCCCACGGTCTTTCGAAAAACAGTGCCCACCAGCCGAACATGAGATAGCGTTCCTGGGGCCGAATTTTTTCCGCTTGTTCGACTAAGTTATCAAACTGTGGGTCAGTTTCCGGGTCAGGCATTTTGTCAATAAACTCATTGAGTTTGCCCCAATCATCAATGACACAATGAGAATCATGCGCGCCACCAGCGGATAACTGCCAGGATAACCCCATAGCGCCGATATCCAGAGGGTTAATCCAGAGTGTTACCGTATCTTCAGGGTAGCGGTCAAATTCACGCAAGCGTTCGCCATATTGCTCGTGAAGTCCTTCTCCCCACCACTTGGCTCGCACTAAGGGAATGCGGGCGGGATATTTTCGCTCCACCGCCTTGATTACTTCAGCGCGTGGCAGAGGACGCCATAGATTGTTATTTTCAGTTGACATATTCGGTAAACTCCTCCATCTAACAATATCACATTTCTGTTAGGTTATTTTCGTTTTAGGATAACCAGTTTTCCAGCTTTAAATTGGGAATTCGTTCAAAATAGGCGGTATTGTTTGTTACAAGAATTCCGTCATTAGCCATAACAATACTTGCAATTAGAAGGTCTGCATCATTAATAATCTTACTTTATTCCTCTTATTTCTTTTGATCAAACTTTTCTTTTTGAAAGAAAAGTTTGGTTACCTTCCTTTCTCAAACGTGTTTTTACATCGCCAAAAATCTTGGCAACTTCAAATGTTGTTTGCCCAATCTCCAGTTTCATAAACAATTCATTTAACGTCGCTATGTTTTTCTGCTTTTTTTGCGAATTGCCTAATGTCCTTGTAAAACAGATATTAGCATATCTTGAGCTTTTTCGTCAAGCAGAATAGCACGCTAAAATATTCTCCGGCGGCACGTCTGGTTGAAACAGATGCGCTGGCGCCAGAATATAGCCGCCGCCGCGCCCCAGAATGTCGCAGTATCGCTGAACTTCGCGGCGCACTTGTTCAGGAGTGCCATTGGGCAATAAATATTGCATATCAATACCTCCATGAAAACTCAAATGGTCGCCAAAATCAGCCTTTAAACTTTCTGGTGTCATATCTGGACCGGTCGGCTGAATGGGGTCAAGCACATCAATCCCTAAGCTGATTAAGTCTGGAATGAATGGACGGATAGCACCGCAACTGTGGAATAGAACCAAAGCTCCAAAACTGTGGATGAGTTCAATCATTTCTTTCAAATAAGGCGCGATAAATTCACGAAACATGGCGAGGGAAATAAGTGGGCCATTCTGGCTTCCAAGGTCGCTTATGAGCAGAAAAATATCAATTCGTCCTTCGCTTATTTCGGCGGCTCGTGTGTAATCTTCGATGTAGAAATCGGTGAACTTGCGACAGAGGAAGTGGACCCAATCGGGGCGTTCAGCCATATTGAGAAACATTCCTTCCCAGCCGCGCACTAAGGCAGGGCGTTGCCACACATCGGCGAACCCATACATTAGAGCGTAATTCTCATGGGAGCAGCATTGTTCTTTTAGTTTGGAATAATCGAAACAGTAAACGGTAGGCCAGGGAAAATCTTCGAGTTCGGACAAACTCTGCGCATCAGCAAGCGCTCCTGGGATATCCTCGCGCATCTTACCCCACGGCGTTGGTTTATACACGTATCGCTCGCCCCAGAAATTCTGATAGACGCTCTCACTCGGCAGGAGCCTCGCTCTCCCGCTAATTTTGCGTTCAGGTGGCTCCATAGCGTTGAGATGGCGAATATCCACGTTTAGTTCCGTCAACAAACGCTCTTCATCTGAATAACCAAGATATGCGAATAAACGGTTCATGGTCGGCGGCTCTGCCCAGAAATCGCGCGGAGTTCGGTCTGGAGCCTCCCTGGCAATAGCCGCTAAGACCCGTTCTTTCGGCGACATAATTGTTCTCCTCATGCGTGAAACGTAACCAAACTTTTCTTCCAAACTTTTCTTTAAGAAAGAAAAGTTTGAGCAAAAGAAATTAAGTGGAATAGAAAAGTTCCATCATAAGAAATAAGAGGAAAAAAGTAAAACTTGATGCGTAACTTATCACTCATCACTCATTACTCATCACTAAAGTCGATATGAAAAAATTGCTCTTCAGGAATTATCTCATGGGAAATCTCATCTGAATTCCAGTATAATTGAATCAAGGCATCACCTTTATCATCGAAATACTCCAAGCGAATATCGTGCAATCCCTTTTCCAAAAACAGTTCCTTATCTTGTTCATGCTTATCATTCCACCAGCCGGCTATTAAGTGGTGTTTGTCAATCCAAAGATTAACGCCATCGTCGCTTTTGGTCATAAATCTATATGTACCATCAGCAGGGATGCGGATTTTCCCGACCCAGCGTATTGAAAATCGGTCCTTCGGAACTTCAGGTAACGGCTCTGAATTCCAGTGGAAGTTGATATTGCCATCCACCCTCGTTGCCATCTCCTTGCTAAAATCCTTACCCTTGTAATAAATTCCCATCAAGCCCGGTTGCAAACGACTATCGAACCACTGTTTCCAGTTGTCGATAGCGACTTTTCGCTGTTCTTCGGGTGCATCGGCAATATAATCCAATCTTTGCCCGGTCAATTTTTCCAACTGTTCTATGGCGAGGCGGCGGACTTCGATGTTCCGGTGAGATAAACTGGCGGTTAGAGGACCCGGCGCAGTAGTTCGGAACAGAGAACTATTCAGAGCATCCACGGCGATTTTACGAACTTCTGGGTCATTATCCTGTGATGCTAACAATAAACCAGGAATGTTCCATTTCTCTATGAGCGCTTGCAATGCCGCTTGGCGAACACCGGCGTTATCATTCGCTAACGCCTGGTGTAAACCTTTGATATTCTTCTCCTTGTCGAATTTTTCTATAACCCGTAAGCGCAACTGAATGTCATCGTCATTCAAAGATGTTAGGAGATATTCCGGGTCATCGAATTTCTTCAATTCTTCGGCTTTCGTTTTATCTTCTTGAGCTTTCTGGCGATTAAGTTGAATTTTCCCCTGGAATTCCGCAACCAATTTTCGAAACTCCTCCGCCTGTTCTGGTTTGCCCGATTGTTCCAATACTTCTGCTTCATGCAAACAGTAGCGGACGCTGATTTTTTCATAGAGACGAGCAATGCGCTCACGCGTTTCAGTCGCGTTTATGAAATCCTCAGAGAATTTGCCGTTTTTCTCTAAATTATCCACCTGACCTCCATTAACGGAGATAAAGCCGGGGTAAAGTTTTGCCGATGCAATCAAACGCGTTCGAATTTTCTCACGATAACCTTCTATCTCTTCAGGTGTCGAACCAGCTTTCTCCCTATCTTCTTTCGCTTTGGCGCGGCATTCCTTGAGCCACTCCCGAAATTTCTCCAGCATCTCTTTGGTTTCTCTGGCTTTGGGTTCATCGCCTTTTTGGGTATAATACTCCAGGTCATCCTCATGCTGTGGAATAGAAACATATTCATAAAATTCCGCCGCCAGCTCCCGCGACTCTGCCGCCTCTTTGAATCTGCCTTTCTGTTCTAATTTTTCGGCGTGTTTCATGTTTCCCATCGGGATATCAAAAACAGCGTAAGAGCACAAAACCACCAATGTGCAAAAGACGGTAAAGGCTATAGAGAATAATGTAGATTTATAATTTTGCCTGAAAGTGTGATACATGCTGATGTTCCTTCTTTCTATTATTCCATTTCTGATTCCTGAATTATATTCTTGATTTTGTTGTTTTGTTATGCTATAATTCAAAAAACAACCTTTTTTATTTTATCATATTTTGGAGATTGCTTCAATAGGAATAGACGGAAAAAATTCTGAATAAAACTATTTAGGAGGAATTTTTCCGTATAATAACAAGTTAGGCTTATTGTTCAAAGGCAAAGGAAACTGATGACAATCACACTGAAGACTCAAAAGATGCTTTGGAGCCGAGCAACAAGTAGATGCTCCATCGGTAGGATTGCTCAAAGCAAACCCTGAACACCCATATCTAGAATCGGGAGAAAGAATTATGAAACTTAAAGTGATTATTCATGAGGCTGAAGAAGGAGGCTATTGGGCTGAAGTACCGGCAATACTCGGCTGTGCAACTCAAGGTGATACAGTTGATGAGCTATTAGAGAATTTATATGAAGCTGTAGAAGGCTGTTTATCTGTAGATGTCCAGGATATTCCAGTAACCGAAAAAGATAGGATTATGGAGATAGCGGTTTGAAAGCTGTTAATGGCAGAAGGTTTTGCCGCCTTCTCGAACAAAAGGGCTGGGAGTTAAAGCGAATCAATGGAAGTCACCATATTTATGCAAAGTTTGGCAATCCCGCCCGTATATCAGTTCCCGTCCATGGGAATAAGCCGCTAAAGATCGGTTTATTACGGCATCTGATGAAAGTTGCCGATATTGAAGAAGCTGAATTGTAACATGCAGCACATAACAAGTCGTTCTTATGATAAGGGGCTGCTGATTCCAAAGCAGTTGCTTGAAGGCATTCAAGAAGTAAAAATTCGCAAGGAGACAAATCTGATTTTCATCGTGCTACTGGTTTCTGATGATGCAATACTTCAGCTACGGAGTAATAAGTAATGAGTAAAACGTAAAGAATTACTCATTACTAATTTGTTTGGGCGAAATTTTTCTCTGGAAATGCCTTAACGGATGCACCTTGTTTCCTTCTATACACACTAAACTACTTTTCCTGTTCAGCCAGGATGATAATAGTCACAGCCCGCAGAGCTTTCATCACCCATGTTTCATCTGCTCCAGAGATGATACTTAATTTAACACCTTCAGGTTCAGGCGCGTAACTGACTTCAATGGAACCCAGTTGGTTTATCAATTCTGCCGCCGATTTGTCTCCAAGATTGACGCTCTTAATTTCATTTCCAAGGAGATTTTGTTCAACCGCAAACTGTCCGACATTTCCGATTTCAGCGCGCGCAAGAAGCCAGGAGCGCGCAAGGGTTTTCTCAGCTTCTGTGAGTTCCTCCCTGTTGTTTAGCTTATCTATAATTTCCTCAATATACCTGGGACTGTTGCTCGCTACCAACAGGTCATCGATGTAAGTATATCGAGGTATCAGCGCAATGCCAGGCGCCAGAGATTCCACAGACACGATACTTCGATGAATTGCGGCGCCGTTGTACTGATATTCATCAACCGGCTCAACGTCTATGAGATTTGCTAATTGCTTACGCAACTCTCCGAACTTACGTTTATCTTTGATACCAATGAACAAAATCGGTTTAATAGCTCTGGCAATGTCCAGTTTATTCTTTTGAATGTTCAGTTTTTCTTTTGGCGTCATAATCGCGATGCCTAATTCTCCTGTCAATGCCTTCAAGACATCCTCTTTCAGGTCTATACCGATAGCTTGTTTTAATTGCTTCAGTTGTTCCTGGGGATTCTGGCCGGATGCGGATATCAGAGCTGTTGCTTGTTCCAGCAGTTGGGATAAGTCGCCGAGATGCAAGCCAACAAATACGCCATCTACCGCGCGCATCAATTTAATCGACGCAAGCGGCGGATGCGAAGCAAGCAATATATTGGAAAAAATCTTCACTTGCTCCTCCGGTTTAATTTGTACGTATACTTCGTGGAACGTGCCTGTTAGGTCGATTTTAACCACCGCGGCTTTGAGTGAACGCATCAAAGCCAATTCCATTTCCTTGTCTTCGGGCGTTTTTTCCTTTTTTTGATTCTCTGGTTTGTTATCTTCTGTATTTTGTGAATTGGCTTCCTGCTTCGCTTTTTCTAACTCCTGTATTATGGATATTCCCTGTGCTAAATCCGCGTAAGCATAGACATTGCCGGACAATTGAATTTTTTGAGTCATCTTCTGAAACTGCGGATTCTCAGAGATAGAGGGATTCAAGTTGTGATAAGTATTGACGACTTTTTCAAACCCGCCATTTATCCCCAAAACCAGCAGATTATCCAAAAGTCCATATTTGACGACATTGCCATTTTCATGAGTAAATCCATGATACGATATGCCGCCGTATTTTTGTGCTTCAGGCATCGCTTTGTAATTTCTGCCGCCTGACATCAGAATCAAAAATTGGTTCAATCCATCTTCCGCTGTCTCAGGGGACTTCTGGACATCGAAAATAAACGCCATTTCCGGTTTGTTGTTCACTAATCCCATGAATGCGAATGTAACCTCACGGAAGAATATCTCGATTAATTCCCGCGCTTCCACGCCTGCGAGAAGTTGCGTGATAGGAAGCGCCTGTTGAAACTGAGCTAAACCCGTCTGTACCTTCTCATTTTCTTTTAATTCTTGCCACTCAGGGGATTCCAATACGGTATCAAAGACCTTGGGAATATCAGATACCCTGACGCAAGCAATTGTATCATTGGGTATCAAATCCAGACCTGATTTCACTGCCTGCGCTGATTGAATTACAACCAGCAGACAACATACAAATATCAATATTAATTTTGACGCAGAGCCAGCTCTGCTACTCTGATGTTTCATTTTACTCTCCTCCTAACTTGACTTTGGTAAATTAGGCTTAACTATTTCTCAATGGTCATATAGCCGCTGATTATCAGACGACGCCGATTTATGTAAACTTAATCAGCGTTGTCCTTAAATCAGCGGCTGCATCACGGAATAATCATAATTTTCATCGCATTTTTTCCCTGTTGTTTGAGCGCAAACGCCTTTTCGAAATCTTCAAGTGGAAACTGGTGAGAGACCAGAGATTGGACAGCGACTTTTTTCGATTTTATTACCTCAACAGCTTGCCGCGCAGTATGCAGAAGCGCGAAAGTACCGCAGATTTTTAACTCGCGTTTGTATATGTCATACGGTGAAATCTGAATTTTCGCCTCGGCGGGACACACGCCGAAGAACAGAATACGCCCCTTATCGCGAACATAATCGAACATGCGCTCTACCACGCGCGGATTGCCCGTCGCATCCATAACGACATGGAAGCCATCAGGATGCAATCGAGAAAGTCGTTGTTTTAAATCGCTATCTGCCAGCAGAATATTCGTCGCCCTTAGTTTCTTGGCTAAATCCAACTTGTCTTCTTGAATGTCAACCATTGTGACAGTCGCCGCACCGCCCATCTGACAAAGTTGCATGAGTATCAAACCAATCGGCCCACAACCGAAAATGAGAACGTGCTCACCGAGTTGTAAATCAATTTGCTTCATGCCATGGATGCCACAAGCCACGGGTTCTACCATTGCGCCTTCCAGATACGACAATCCTTCGATTGGATATAAATTCCGCTGATGAATAGCGGCGAATTCCGCAAATCCGCCGTTGTAATGGATTCCATACCCTCTATAATTGTCGCAGAAATTCTGCTTGTTTTCACGACAAAACTGGCAACGATTACAGTAAATCGAAGGGTCAACGGCAACTTTATCTCCAACATGGACATCTACAACATCTGAACCTACATCCACCACTTCACCTGCAAACTCATGCCCTGGGACAACAGGATAACTGGCAATAAAATCCCCATCGTATATATGTAAATCCGTACCGCAAAGCCCACTGGCTTTAACGGCTATAAGCGCTTCCTCTGGTTTTAACTGCGGCGTGTCAATCTCGCCAATTCTGATTTTCCGCGGCGCATCAAAGAGCACAGCCTTCATGCAAAGCCTCCTTTTCACGTTTCACGTTTCAAGAGAATATAACATAATAATTTGACCTTGACAATGAATATTATACTATCACTAAATGCTTGAGAAAATCCATTCGCTTTGCTGAATGAGCCATGATGAGTAATGAGTGATAAGTGATACATAAACCCCGTTAGAAAGTTTAGGATTTTGTAACGGGGGCCTCTCAACGAGACTTCTAACGTACCGGGGCTTCCTGTCTAACGGGGTGAATTTATACTTATCACTCATCACGTATCATGTTTCACGCTTCACGGCAATTTTTCACTTGCAAAGCATTGAGTAAAATTATTATCAACGGCAAAACCAGGAGCAATAAATTTGCGGCTAAAATCCAGAAATAAACGCTGATAACAATGGAAATAAGTAACTATCATAAACAATCCCTTGAATGTGGTTGGGCAACGCTTACCTTATTTTCTTAATTCCAGCAATCGCTATATACGCAGAGGCAAGTCCAATAAGAATTGAAGTAATGACGGAGAATTCAAAACCCAGTAGATTGAATAGGGGAATCTGTGTCAGTATAATAGCTGCCAGAGCTAATATCCCTGCCCAGATATAGTATGATTGGCGTGAGATTATCCGGATTGGATACATTTAAGGTAGTTCCAGAGAAATAAATCTCCCTTTAGCCGCGGATTAAAGGCTAATGGAATAAAACGTAATGAGTAATGAGTAATAATGTAGTTTACGTTTTACGTTTTACGCTTTACTCATTACTTATCATTCTTCACTTACATATATCTCTCCAAAATCGACCGGCTGCGCGAGTCGAGTCGGCTGTAATTGGGAATCTCAAATCGATTACCATCAACGTCTTTGACTATGACGCGATGCGATGCGAGTATGCGGATATCTTCTCGATGGCGGACGTCAAATTCGCGCTCGCCTCTGTCTGTTTCAACTATCCACTTATATGAGCCGCGTTCGGATTTGATGCGATTGATATGGGTAATTTTAGGAGTAAAATACATCATTTCCAATTCCTCTTCGACTATTTTCCGCGATTGTGACTCCAGCTTTTGAATATCCTGGACGATGCCAATTTCTTTGGGACGCGGCGCAGGAGTTTTCGATACTTCCTTCTCCTGTTTTTCTTCCGTTCGGTCTTCGGACACACTCTCATCCATTTGAGCATCGGGGGATTCTTCAGGTTGCTTTTTAAAGCCCTTGAAGCAAATATAATGATTTGGGTCAGAAACAGGGAAGAGGCGGGTTACTTTTACCTCTGAGTATTCGCCTTCTCCGTCAATTTTTAAGCTTAGTTCATTAAATGAATTGCGATACAATTTTATTTTATCAGGGTCAATGAGAGCAATTTCGCCTGTAATATCCATTATATTTCTCTCCTTGTAGTACATTGTAAAATAAATCATGACAAGTTGTAGAGGCGTAACGCAAACTGTTAGTTTGCGATTCATTGGCACAATCTAACAGATTGTGCTACAGTGTACTATGCAAGACTTATGTTACAATGCAGTAGTACACTGTAAAATAAGTCTTGACAAGTTTAAAAGCTAACCACCAAGGCACTAAGACACGAAGGAATAGTTTTTTCTTTTCTTTGTGTCTTAGTGTCTTGGTGGTTAAGAAAATCGAACTTGTCATAATTTATTTTACAATGTAGTAGTACACTGTAAAATAAGTCTTGACAAGTTTAAACTGCTCTTGTGTCTGGTGTCTAAGTGTCTGGTGTCTGGCACCAAGACACCAGACACAAGACACAAGACACCAGGCACGAAGGAGTTTTCCCGAAGTCTGGCGACTTCGGCTACACAAAGCCTTTTCTGTCTAAAGTATACCCCACCCAAAAAAGAAGCACGCCAATTTTGCGCAAAATATTCCTGCTTTCTGAGATCGCTGGCCCGCTGATTTCAAGGTGTAAATGAGTGGCTAAAAAACCGCGAGTTTATCACCGGTCGTCTTGTCTAAGCTAAAGTAACGGTGTTGGTTATTCCCCCTCATTCCCACTTAATAAAGGGGGCAGGGGGTTGTGGGGGCCAGGGGGTTATCCAAAACTACCGGCACCGCCTCTTTAGGGCGGTGCCGTGCCTTTAGGCTTTATCCTTCGACAGGCTCAGGACAAGCTTTAGATCGGTGTAACTTTCTTAACTTGATGCGTATGCCCACCCTCCCCTGGCCCCTCCCATCAAGGGAGGGGAACTGAAAAAACGCTTCAATTTATGCGTATGGGAAGTAATAGCGTATGGGGAAGTAATAGCTTTCCCCCTTCCCTTCCTTCCTTTCCAAGCCAATGATGCCAATCCAAGCATCATCAAAATTTATTAACCTTCAGAACAAATGGTGATTGCCGCGACCTCTCCCTCAAACGATGGAACATTCAACGTCAACATTCCCTCTTCCGTCTGTCTTTGAGTAAGAGCGATTGCTTCTCCGTCGAATAAGTGCAACGTGGCTTTTCCTGGGGTTTGGAAATCATTTTTAGCGAGTTCTATGGTGATATTGAACGATTCTTTCACCTCTCGGCGTTGGTCAAGAAGTGTCAACGTCAGGCTTCCGCCATCCCGGCGGCGGAACAATTTCGCATAAACCTTCTCCGGCAATTGGCCCAGACCGATGGTGTCGCGAAAATCACTGTTGTAAAGTTCCGTTTTGATTTTCTTGCGGAGCGCTATGAGTTTTAGCAGATATTGGTGATAAGAATCATTTTCGTTGATGCGCCCTATCATGATGTCGAAACGGTAGCCCATCAGGAAAACGCGGTTCATTGCATCCTCGCGGCGCGGTTTCTCAAGGTCAGGATAGTAATAGACAAGCCCTTCCTGGTTATTGCAACTCCCACTGAAGATTGGATGCTCTGGGAAAGTGTAGGTATATATCTCAGGGTGCGGATAGCGCGTTAGTCCTCCTACAAGTTCGATTCCGAGCGCATGGCTGTTGTATTGCATCAACGCGTCGCTTACCGTTTCGGTGGTGATGGCAAGATTGACGTAGGGACGCGCCGCATCAGTGACGCGGCGGAGAACCTCCAGGCAACCGCGGCCGATGCCATGTGGTTGCTGCAGCCCGTGTTCATCGCTGAAACAGATGCGCGAGGCGCCAAACATTGTCACCGGCATGCTGTCGAAGTACCATGTGTCTGCGCCGTATAATTTCACGTAACGTTCGATAACCCAGGAAAGGATGTAGTCCTGGTAGGCTTCGGAGGCGGGACACATGCCGGAATAGCCGTCAATGAAATTCCCCGCTTGACGCGAGCCATCCGGAAATACGGATGCGGAGTTACGAAAATCACTCCACCACTCAGGTATCTTCACCTCGACTGGGATATAATCGCGCCATTGTTCGAGGCACTTCTCAACCTCAGAATCCCAGGTCCAGACATTATGGTAGAAGCCGATATGTCCGCCGGATTGGCGCACGGCGCGGACTGCTTTAACCATCTCGGCTTCGCCGCCGCGCTCTGGGTCGGGCAACAGGAAACAATAATAGCCCTTGCGTGTTTTGTTGGGTCCCACGTTTTCCAGCATTTCAGACCAGATTTGGAGGTAGTTTAATCCAAGCCAGCGCGCATCCTGCAACATCTTTGGGTATGCGTCGTAACGCACAGGTCCACCTGTTCCGAACCAGCCATCGCAGTCTTTGCGCACCCAATCTGGCCCTGTATAAGGGCGATGATGCGCATTCGCCCATTCTCGATATCTATCCGCCGCCCAGTGCCAATCCCCTTCATGGATTCCCACTGCGAACGTTTGTGATTCCCAAGATTCACCCGGTTCAAGAAACGCATACGTTCGCATATCAAGCGTCATGGTTCCAGCAGCCCGGTCTGGCCAGCTTTCTACATCAACCTGCTGGAAAGTTGGGTCGTAGCTGGCGAGATACAAACCGCCGCTCTCGTTGTAAAGGTCAAGCCACGGCATTGACGCCCAGCCGATGTAGGTTAGAACGTAAAGCGGCGTGTTTGAGTGGTTGGGACGAGTAAACGAATATGAGACTGGGTCTGGAATCAATTCGCCCTGCGCATAAGGTCGCGCGAGAAAATCATCCTCGTGTTTCTTGCCAATCGTTAGCCCTTCGAGCACCGGAAAAGCAACGCGATAAACCCGTTGGTCATTCCGCGGGGTTTCGCCGCCGCGATTTTCTACCCATACTTTCCATTCGCTAATGGGCGAATCTTTGCGCACCGTTATCGTGTATGTCAGATAAATTCCACCCGGAAGTTGATATGAACAGATAGCGCGTTCGCCAATGTCGTCCTTTTCATCTTTTATGCTAACTCCGCCTGCAACAGCGTCGCGCAGATAATTCAGGTCGCCTTTCTTTTCCGCGTCCTCATCGGGGTTGTACAGAGAAAAGCCGCCGCTTTGCTTTTCAAATGGGTCGCGGATGTAAATGGCTTGGTTGGCAGAGTACGCATCAACGATAAAAGGCGGTTTTGCATTTGGGCGCGGAATGACATACTCGGTATTGGTCTTACAGTTGTTAATTCCAATGATAGCGCCTGAATTTGCATCAAGCGAAATGCGAAAAAAGTCATTTGCTAAAGTAATTGTTTTATCGTAGGTCATCATTGTTCCTCCTGTTTTGACACTAAAAGAGATTTGGTAAATATAGCCGCTGATTATCAGACGACGCTGATTAAGCTCTCGATCAGGTGGACAGTGCCCCACCCCTTCAGCTTCGGTTCAGAGCTTGTCCTCAAGTCTTGAACGTAGTGAAGGAAAAGAAGGAGCAAGCGCTACAATTGATTTTCAGACAACTCACACCAAGCATTTAATTTTAGCGTATTTCTTTCGTCATTTCAAGGATAATATTCTCTTGACTCTGGTAAACAGAAACAAAATTGTCAATGGGAATGGCAAGGGGGTAGGAGGCAAAACGGCAAGGAGGCAAGAAACCACTCGCTATTTTGCCGTCTTGCCATCTTGCCCCTCGCCAAAATTTGAGATTTTTATTGCCGAAAACATTGAAATAGGCTAAAATTATATACCTATTAACCTACTTAGAAAGGTATTATACTCAAATGTTCTTACCTAAACGAACCTTCCTTGCTGCTGTCGCTATTTCCGGTGCTAATGGTTTCCTCCTGTGCGGTTACGAGTTCATCAGAGCGGTCTCCACATCATTGTTTATTGATGCTTATGGTTCCAAAAACTTGCCGTGGGTTATGGCAGCCGTCTTTCCGGGCGTATATCTGGTGATTTACATTTACGGCCGCTTTCTGTCGTGGTTTGGGGCAAACCGGGCGTTGGCGGCAACCTCGTTACTCTCGGCGGCGGTGATAGTCTGTGCCTACGCGCTTATCGTGAAGGGATATCCCATCGCTACAGCAATTATCTATGTTTTTCGAGAAGCGTACATCGTCTTGATTATCGAACAGTATTGGTCATTTGTCGACAGCACGTTAACTCCGAAACAAGCTAGTGTTATAAACGGTCCGTTTTGTGCTATCGGGTCAATCGGTTCAATCATAGGTGGCACCCTCGTCAAGCATTTGGCGAAGCCGCTTGGCAGCGAAACACTGCTCCTTTTGGCGGCCGCATCGTTGCTACCTGCGGCAGTGTGCTCCGCAATTGCTTACGCATCGGCCGGTGAGCCACAACCGACGGAAGCGGAGAAGGGTGGTCGACAGGGACACACAGGTGTCCGTGTGCTTCTCCACTCTCGCTATCTGATATTCATTTTCCTGCTGGTTATAACAACGCAGGTTGTTTCAACTGTCTTAGATTTGCGCTTCAACGGTCTGGTCGAAGAATCAATCCCTGACAAAGATACGAGAACAGCATTCTATGGTGAATTTTACGGTCAATGGGTGGGCATATCCGCCTTCATCCTACAATTCATCGGTGCGCCGTTTCTGCTGCGCTTCCTCCCACTCCGCTTAATTCATCTAAGTATCCCGCTAATTCATTTTATTGCTTGTGGCGTATTAACGATTGCGCCGTCGCTACGCAGTGGGGCATTAGCATTTCTGTTTTTTAAAGCGTTTGACTACTCTATTTTTCGCGCTGGCAAAGAGATTTTCTATATTCCCTTGTCTTTTGACGCCCGCTATCGCGCAAAACAGGTTATCGATTCCTTTGGATATCGTTCAGCAAAAAGCGGAAGCGCACTAATTATCGCTTTATCCGGCCTTGCCAAAACAGCTTTTTCCCCAGTAGCGATGATTATGGCTGCTATCTGGGCTGGTATCGTATCAAACCTGACAATGCAGTATCAGAAGCTTGAGAAAAACTTAGTATGAAACGTGAAGCGTGAAGAATGAAACGTGAAACGTGAGAAAGGAAAATCACTCATCACGTATCACGTTTCACTCATCATGCAATTAAGAAACCCGTTTTCTCCGAGAAAACGGGTTTTGGGCTAAAACAACAAAAGGAGGCGGTATCTAAAAACGATTTCCGAATCGCTTTTTTGTATACCGGTAAATTAATGTCTAAAATTCGTCTTGTGATGATAGGCTGTGGCGGTAATTCTTCCGGCCACGCTCGTCATCTGAAAAATCACCCTGATGTTCAAATTGTCGCGGCTTGCGATGTGAACACAGAAATCGCTAAAAATTATATTGACCGTAACCTACCGGAACTCAAGCCACAGCCGGTTGCCTATGACAACATAGATAAGATGCTCGCAGAGACTAAACCCGATGCGGTGCTTATCTCTACCCCGCATACCCTCCACTTTGAGCAGGGCATGAAAGCGTTAAACGCCGGCTGTCACGTTTTCATGGAAAAACCGATGGTTACCGCTGCCGAGGATGCTTATACAATTGCTGAAAAAGTCAAAGAAGTCGGCAAGGTCTTTGTCGTCGGCTACAATACTCCTTGCTCCGCCAATTTTTATTACCTTCGAGAGACAATCCGCAATAAAACTCTCGGCAAGTTAGAGTTGGTTACTGGCTATATCACTCAGGACTGGCTACGTGCGACTAAGGGAGCCTGGCGGCAGGAGCCCAAACTTTCCGGCGGCGGTCAGGCTTATGATAGCGGCGCGCACTTGCTCAATAGTCTATGTTGGTCTGTTGAATCCAACATTGACGAGGTTTTCGCATTTCTTGACAACTGCGGCGCCAAAGTGGACATCAACTCATCAATCAATATCCGCTTTGAAAACGGTGTTTTAGCAGGTATCGTCATTAGCGGCAACTGTCCCAGTCCGGGTGGAACCCACATGGCTTTTATCTTCGATGGCGGTAGGATTGAAATCGACGGCTGGGGAGGCGGCTGGATTCGCGTTTTCGAGGGAAACAAACAAATCGAAAAGCCACCCATCACTCCTGAGATGTCAGCGGGTTCTGCAGATTACAACTTCATCGATGCCATTTTTGGACGCGCCGAACCGCGCACCAGCGCGGTGAACGGTATAATCCAATGTGAGTTGATGGATGCAATTTACGCATCCGCCAGAACCGGACTACCAGCTAAACCCAAACGCCGATAATAACTACCTCTGCAAACCTTCGAGGTTTCTAAAAACCTCGAAGGTTTGCCTACGGTCAAAGATTTGAACAAAGGATTTGATATATTGAAGAAATCTATCTTTATCATGCTGTTTTTGATGGTGATTACCGTCCACGCATCAGCCCAGGATAATAAAAACTCCTCGGAAGAAAAATATACAGTAGATGAAGGGTTCGATGGGAATGTCTTATGGCGGATTTTTGATGAACCCCACATCCTCGCAAGTAAAAAGGTAAAACCACCTAAAAGAGCAGCCATAAGACATCAAAAGAGATATATGCTCAATGTCCATATCGGTCGACGTAGAAGTGACAGTTGGTTATGTGGCGTTGGTGGAGAACTCAAATTGGGAAATATCGTATTTCCGATTACCATAGCAAGCACTTTTAACGTGAGCAAAGATTCGCCTGACAAAAAAGGCTTTCTCAGTTTAGGGATGAGTGTGCATTTCCCAGGGAATTTGTTGAGTTCAAATGTGGGCGCGGGTGCTGTTAGAAATATATTCACTGACGATACAATCAGCTATTACGGGTTATTCGGCGTTGAACTGCTCAACATAATCTATGGAGAATATCAGGCTGTCAGAGAAAAACCGGATTGGTTCAGATTCGGGTTGCGATTTTTTATTTAGACTTCCGAAGTCTCAGAAACTTCGGAAGTCTGGACAATCGCTTATAAAGATGGAGGAGAAGAATGCTCACCAGACGCGAGTTTCTACGTTTAATGATGGCTTCAAGCGCTACGGCGCTAACGGGGAGATTGACCGCCGCGACTCAAGAAAAAGAAAATTATGTCATTCTTTTGATTGTGGATGCGGGAAGGGCGGATGTATTCTATGATATGATACGAAGTGGAGAATTGCCCAACATCAAGGAACATATCTACGATCGAGGCACTCACATCGAAAATGCTCTTGTGGCTTTTCCAACTCTAACTCTGGCTCTACATCCGATGATTATGACGGGATATTACCCAGGACATCACGGTATAATATCTAACATCTGGTTTGATAGAAAAACCAGGCAAAAGCGGGATTATCCTGCGCCTGGAGTTGATATACTGCGGTATCCAAAAGATTTGGAAAAATATACAATATTTGAACTGTTGTCCGACATAAAGACCGCCGCTATATTCGAGAACTGCAACAGAGGCGCTACTTATAAAAAAGTTCCCGCTTTCGCTACTATCAAATTGTCGGTAAGGGGGCAATTGGAGAAGATAATACCATTGTCCTACATGGGTGTAGACACAATGGCGGCAGATGCTACGATTGATATGATTCGGAAGCCGGCGAAGAAGCGCCCGAGGCTGATAGTTACCTGGTTTTTCGCCAACGATAAGCTCAGTCACGGCTACGGGCCTGAGTCCTCCGAAGCTGATATTGGCAGAAAAAACCTTGATAAGCAAATTGGAAAAATAGTGCAAGCCTTAAAAAGAGAGCAGATATACGACCGGACCACTTTTATATTGACAGCCGACCATGGACAATCAGAAACCACGAAACATTGGAATATCGGGAAGTTCATCGCTGATTTAGGCCTGGACGTTAAAGAAAAATACAACCCCATGGATAAGTATATAACGGAGTTCGACATCTTAATTTCTCCCCTACAGGATTTCGGCGGTTTGGAGGAACTGGACGAACTCGTTCAAGCCCAAAAGAGAATACTGAAGCCGGAAAGATATGAGGCTGTTGTCTGCGCCAGCGGAAATTCTTTCGCCCAGATATACATCGCGTACAAAGATGATAGAAATAATACCCATTGGGACAAAAAGCCCACTTTATCTTTGCTGAGAGACTACCCTGTACGGCAAGGGCGACTTGATTTAATAGAGGAGTTTAGAATACTTGAGCCGGTGGATTTTCTCTGCGTTCAAGATACGCCGGGCAAAATCCACATATTTTCCCAAGACGGGGAATCTATTATCAGAAGAAAGTCTGGCAAATACGCTTATCGCGTTGTAAACGGAATTGACCCCCTGGGATACAAAGATGATAATTTATGCTCACACCTTGTCAATTCAGCTTTCCATTCAGCCGATGAGTGGTTAGAACATACCTGCGCCACCCTCCGCCCAAACGGCCCAGAAGCCATATCCCAGGTGTTTGATAGCGATAAATGCGGCGATATACTAATTTCAGCAGCGCAAGATTGGGAGATATGTGAAGACTACTATCCGCATAAGGGTGACCACGGTAGATTAATAAGAGAAGATATTCGCGTGCCGCTCATTATAGGCGGCTACGGTATCAAGAGAGGGAGCTTGAAATACGCTCGAATTACGGATGTGTGCCCGACAATACTGGAAATATTGGGATATGATAGTAAGTTCGTCGGGAAAGCGATGAGAGAAATCTTCGCTGAAAACTATTGTTAGCATATAGAAACCGAGTTTTGGAGGAAAACTGTAATTGTCCAAATGATGTCTAAGTCGCCGAACATTTCTGGCCCAAATTCGTGATTGCCGCTTTGAAGCAAATCAGAGTTTGGCTGGATATTTCCAGATTGTACCCGATTCATTTGTAACAACCAGATTGTTTCCGTCGTAACATAGCGCTTCGCATTGCCCAAACTCGCTGAGTGCATAATGGATTGGCGGGTTGAAGAGATGGAATTCTTCCTTGACGCTGTAAAACGCTATCCCACTGTAGGTCAGGACTGCTAATTGCTGATGTCCTGAAGAATACGCAGCATCTGTCACAAGCCCTTGTATTTCCAATGTGCCAACTTCTCGTGCCGTAAACTTATTTTTCTTTTCCAACTTGTCGAGGCAGTAAATCTTTGGTTTTATAGTGTCGTTTTTTTCTTTTGGGATAAGGTAAATTTTTTCTTTCAGGATAAAGATAGCTTCACAATTGTGCGGTCTCTTGTCCGGATACTTGAAAGAGTAAATTGTAACATCGTCAACCTCATCTACCTTCTTTTCCGGTTCGGGCAGTTTGTAGATATGATACGCCTTCTTCTTATACTCATTATCACCGGTACCGGCAATATATAGATTGCCGTCTCGGTCTTTCGCCATGCCTTCCCAATCGTCGTTTTTAATCCCTTTGAGGACAACCGTCTGTAGAATCTGCCCCTGGTCGTTGAAGCGAAAAAGTTTAGGGTCATTACCTTTGTCGTTGTGACCCCAGTATTCTTTCTCCTTCTTAGCTGGTGTAACCCCCGAGAGTTCGTTTAGTTTTTTGCTTTTTATCTTCCCGGTCAGCGAAACTTTCTGGTCACCATAAGTTCTCGTTGCCACCCGAAGGGCAATACCACCAATCAACAGAGCTAAAATTAGAATGATGAGAAATAACTTTGCTCGTAACATAGCTTATTACCGGCATGTTTCAGAAAATTGTTTACATTTCACTACGTGAGGCGTGATTAATCTTCACGTTTCACGTTTCACATTTCACGTACAGTCACCCCGTTAGAAGTCTTATTGGGAGTCCCATTAAATGTTGTACTATATTTAGTTTCTAACAGGGAGACTTCTAACGGGGTCAACTAATTTTTGAGAAAATTTGTATCATGCCATTTTTAATATGATTCATTCTTACTTCATATCTCGAATGCGTACCTCTATTTCCTTTTCGTCCTGCAATAATTTCACCAGTTCAGAAGTATCAGTGTCGCCAAAGTGATATGGATATAGTATTTTGGGCTTAAACGCTGTTGCTGCGTCAGCCACCATCTGTGGTGTCATCGTATAAGGCAGATTCATCGGCAGAAACGCGAGGTCTATATCCTTCAACTGTTTCATCTCTGGTGTGTTCTCGGTGTCACCCGCCACATAAACTCGCTTATCGCCAAAGGTAATCACATAACCATTACCATTACCCTTGGGATGGAAGGGCTGACCGTTGTCGCGCTTATGAATGATATTGTACACAGCAACCGCTTCAATTTTCAACCCCATAACGGTCTTAACCTCTCCATTCTTCATCACAATACCACCTTTAACTTCTTTGGCACACATCTCGGTCAAGACCATTTCAGTGTTCTCCTTACGGATAACCTTTATGACTTTCGGGTCAAGATGGTCTCCATGTTCATGGGTTACCAGGATAAGGTCAGCTTTAGGCATCTTAGTGTAATCGGCTTCCCGAGATACTGGGTCGATATGGATAATCTTGCCGCCAAAGGCAAACATTAGCGTACCATGACCGATAAACGTAATCTTCAACTCACCAGCAGAGGTTTTGATGATGTCCTCTTCAAGCATTTTTTTCTCCTCCTTGTCTTCCGTAAATGCGGTAAATGTTAAAAATAGACTAAAAAGAATGGCCAAAAATGACAGTGTTAGGCTTTCATTGACAAAAAATTTTCTCATCTTTCTCACCTCCTTGATGTGATTTTTATGGAGTACGAAAATTCAATCCCCCTTAATTCCCCTTACAGAAAACAGGCGAGAAGGCTGCCGCTTTCAAGTGAAGATTGACTGTTGAAGATTGAAGATTGTATGTCCTTTCTTTCAATCTTCAATCTTCAATCCACTCACTAACCCATGACATCCTTCTCAATGTCAGCAAGGAACACGCGCTCCCCACCTTTCAAGGCTGAACGATGGACTGCTGCTTCGAACAGAATTTCATTCCATGCTGCTTCACCGTCTGCGGGGAATGGCTTATCGGCTAACATTGCCTTGATTACGCCGTCAGCCATTCTGCCGAAAGACTCGCCGTACTCCTGTCTGCCTTGCTCAACTTCCCAGAGCTCTTCCACCTCTGAGTTATAAGCCTTCCGACGGCGATACCAACCATTCAGGCCTCGCGCCTCGGCATAGCTTTTATCTCCCACAATCATGATGCGCAGAGGGTCATCATCCCAACCCCACATTTCACCGCCATCTAACGCACCAATTACACCTTCTCTCCAATTTATATGAATCATTCGTTGCCATCCACCTGGTTCATTCGGATTGCCCATGGCGCTTATCCATTCAGGCAATCCCATCGTCCAGAGTATCTGGTCAATGACATGCGACCAGCAGGCGTAGTGTGCGCGGGCACGCACCATCCTTATATTACCGAGCTTTCCTTCCACGGCGTCATCATGCAGTTTGCGGAATTGGCGGAAGAAGCGGTAATTGTAATCAATTCCAAACTTAACGCCAGATTTACGCCATTCCTTGATGGCTGGCGCGGCGATAGCTGCATCTTCCTCCCGCACACGATGCTGACCCTCTAATCCACAGAGGGGTTTCTCCGTGAACACATTGCGCCCTGCCGCGATAAGTTGTCGTAATGGTGGGATACGACGAGTTTCGTTCACAATGAGCAACATCAATTCTGCATCGCAGTTTTCAAGAAGCTCCTCAATACTCGAATACCCTGGCACATTAAACTCTTTTTTGGCATTGGCAAGTAGTTCAGGGTCCATATCACAGACTGCTACCACCTTAGCGTCTGGATGATTATTAAAATTTCTGCCATGCATTATACCCATGCCCTTGCCGCTGATGAGAGCACATCTAACCATAGTTAAACTCCCTTCTTTCTTGTTTCTAATTACCTTTTGGCATTGCCACTGTTCTAAACAACTGAGTTTATTTTACCATATTATCATCCTGATTTGAAGTATATTATTTTCCTTTCGGGCGATCTTTCCGACAAAATTTGGTGCCGTAATGGATTTTGAGATCTTCGGAGTTGAGGATGGCGGCTATTTTGTGCATGCTCAGACCGGAAGGGTACATTTCAAATATCCGTTGTACAACTGGCATATACAGTGGGTAACCTCAATCTGTTTTTTGATTTGTCCTTTATCAAGCACTTCTTGGACACAATAATCCATTAGTACTCTGCCGCCGTTCCTATAAACTCGTTCGGTGTTTGCTGTCAATTCTCTACTTGATATCTTCGCCGAACTGGAGACTGAACATTTGATTAACGATGTGCATGATATCTCAGAAGAATTGACCGAGTGGGCTATCGCCGGTCGACTTGGAATACGAGAAGAATATCAAAGGGACGGGGGATTTGTTTTGCCTGTAAGATTTTATCATTCCTAATAGGAATAGTGATCGCCCGTTGTTTATATGATTTTTAGAATTACGGTGGGAGTAGAGCGGGAGTAGAGTTGTTAAACAATAATTACACATACCTCAAAGTTTCTCTATTATATCAATAAGTCTGGAAATTTCCTTCTCTTTTTTCAAGTATTCATCATAACTTGCAAGCGATTCTTGTATCAAAGTGTCATAGGTTATATATCTTGCGTTTGCTGTCTTCAAACGTTCTACATTCCTCTCCTCATCATCTATAGGTTCTGGTGCAGAACCCAAAACACATATTATTTCAATGAGTTTAGGCTGGTTTGGAAACTTGGTATTCAAACACTTTTCCAAAGCCCTCCGATATTTATCAATTTGCGCTAAAAGCTGCAATGTTTCAACTTTAACCTCATACTTTTTTAGTTCAATAATAATATGCTTGTTAGCTGCCGTTTTATACCTAATGTCAACTCGTCCTTTCTTTTCTTCTTCAGTCAGTCCTGCATCAACATCGGCAAATTCTTTGGTTATAGTCTCTTCCATTCTTTGGTTAGTTGAAGCTCTTTCCCAAGATGGATGCAAAAGCCAAAGATGGTCAAAGAGGTGTTTTTGAATAACCTTTTCTTTGGATTTAGTGTCAACAATCTTTGCAAATTCTCTTATAACTTCCAATCGTCCCTTAACTATTTGATAATACTGTACAGCTTCAAGTTCATCAATGCCATTAAACACTTTACTCAAAAGTTCAAAATCTTTTTCATCTTCAAAACGCTCAAGCATACTAAGATTATCTTTTAGGACTAATTTCTCAAAAGCCAATATACTTGCTTTATAGAGTTCCTTCTTAGCTTCCTTGTCGGGTAAATTTAGGGACTCTATTTTTCCAAAAAGTCGTTCTGCGTATTTTTTGTTATCGCCCTTAAGCCCTTCATACCATTCTTTGATGATTGGATTTTCTATTGCTCTCTTTGTGCCTACCTCTCTGCGAAAATTAGTCCAGCTATTCTGAATCTCCTTAAGGGATGTTCTGATAAATTTTTTAAGTACTTCATACCGGGGATCATCCTCTTTCACCCTTTGCCTATCACTTGTCACTATGTCGATTTTGTTATCGTCATCCATGAAATCTGCATCAATTTCACCGATTAAATATTTAGAATATATTCCACCCTCCTTGAGGTCTTTTAAAATATCTTCTTGGATTAGTTTTCCTCTAGCGAACACCACAATAGTATTATATTGTTCATCAATATTTTTCTGCTCATCTATAGTAGCTATCCAGCCTTCAACTTTGTGTTTCTCACCATTAACTACGATTTCATTATTCAGCTTAACTTTTTTGCGCAAGCTCTTATCACACTTACTTGCATATTTTTCGCTTTCTTCACCAAGATACCACATAAACTCTATCTTATCATAATAATCCCTATCCTTAGCAGAAATAGGAGTTCCGTTTACTATCACCTCAAAATCATATTCCCTCTCCATAATACTGAACCGACGAGCTAATCGTCTCCTCAAAAAGTCTTCAGTTCGTGAAGTATCCCTTTTTAAGTCTTTCAATATAATCCTCGTTCCCTGTGTAAGATTTATTTCATCAGGGGAGATTGGAGTTGGGTGGTACTCCGTCGTATCCTCAGACTCAATCCGTTGCTCAATTTCATCTAACCTCATTATAAAACCACTTTTCTTACTATTTTTTATAGTATGTAATTCCACAACGCGAGCAATCGAAAATACCGATAGTTTACCAATCCCCTTCCTGCCCATTATGGCTCTGCCTTTAGCTGTAAAATGAGGTTCTTTTTTTCTTTTTTGATACCCAACCATTAAATATTTGTCATTGATGTCCTGCGTTGTCATGCCAGTTCCATTATCCTCTATAGTAATTTCATCTCTATCCGTATCAATATTGATAATTACTTGAGTAGCATCCGCATCCCAGGAGTTGGCTACGACTTCGGACAACACTGCTGGAGTATTACTATATAATCCCATTCCTAAATGCCTTAAAACATTAAGTCCGATAGTCATTGTATATTGGTCAGACATTATATGCCTCCAAGTGTTCCTTGATACTTTGAGCAATAATCTCTCCTAGTTTAACAGGCACCGCATTGCCAATATGCCTCCCAATAATTCTAACAGAGACTTTTGAATCAGGGGCCATAAAATCATAATCTGGCGGAAACGTTTGTAATAAAGCAGCTTCCCGTAATGATATTGCTCGATGTTGTTCAGGGTGCCCAAATCTGCCATTTCCAAAACCATAACATTGTGTCGTTATTGTTGGGGCAGGCTTATTCCACTCCATCCTTCCATACACACTACCATAATTACGCCCACTTTTTTTCTTATGACACTCTGCGACTAAACTCTCATCCCAATCCCTCCATGTTCCACCTGGAAGTGAACTTATTATCCTTTTTTTGTTTAGCTCTGACAACTTGCTTGTTCTATGCAGAGTATCACTTGGACATATTTGCCCATCTTCAATTGGGTCAAGATACCCAATCGTTTCTCGTACAGTTCGATAGTTATTAGGCGAATGAGTTACATTTATAAGATTAATTTTCCCGAACTTTGAGGCTATAAGCACTAATCTAATTCGATTTTGAGGCACTCCGTAATCTGCACAATTAACTAAGCGATGGAAAACTTCATAACCTTCGTCTTTTAAACTGCCAACGAAGTCATCAAAAACAGGAGGGGGCTTGAATTTGATTAACCAAGGGACATTCTCCATTGATATAATTTCGGGTTGTGTTTCTTTAATTAACCTAGCAAAGGAATAAAGCAGAGACCATTTTTTTCGATTTTTAGGACGCTTCTGTGTATATGTGGAAAAAGGCTGGCAAGGAGCACAACCTATTAAGATTTTAATACTGTTTTTCGGATATAATGATATAACTTCCGAAACCTCTATATCATCAACATCTTTGTGGATAAACTTAGCTTGATTATTTTTCTCATAGGCATATTTACAAGATAAATCAGTGTCAATACCTGCAATGACTCTGAATCCCTTTTTTACAAATCCGTGTGTCATCCCTCCTATACCGCAAAATAGATCCACCACCGGAAAGGTCTTCAAGTTTTTAATAATAATGTTTTTGGCGATCGACATATTCATCACCTGTAGATTGATTTATCTATTTTATTATTATAGCATACTATGGATACTCTGTCAAGATCCATCTTCAATCTTTGAAAACCTCATTAAGCAGTTTGATTGCCTCACTGACCACCATCGAAAGCGCCTCCGGTTTCAGCTTTGCCCAGAAACGCGTCTCGACCTCATGTCCGCCACGAGGAAATGCGTCGCGGGTGGGAATGTAGCCAACATAGTGGCTTGTGCAATGTGCAATATACGTCGGATACGTCGGGGAAGCCATCTTGATTTGCAGTTGACCTTCGACAAACGGTTCGCCCGGCAGACCGACAAACGCGGTTTTCCCGACTCGAAAAACCTGAATTTCGTAATCCAGTTCTGGCTCTCGCTGCTTTCTAAGATGGACACTCAGGATGGAGGCAGCTTTCATCCATTCCCAATTGACCCTCGCAGGATTTTGTTCTGACCACCCTGGCTCTTTTTGTTCTTCTAAAATTTTCATCGACTGAGTGAGAAGCTCTGACTCTACATCGCGGATAGGGAGCTTGAGGTGTCGGACCTTCCAATCCAGAGTGACATCCTCCTCACAGGATAAAGTGCCAATCACTTTATAGGTTGTTTCGGCCAGGACATTACCCATGCGGCGGTGGTCGGGAACGTAGTCCGGGTCGAATGGATTCCACGGATTAATGTTTCCGCAGCAGCCATTGAGTATGAGAGGAATACATTGGTCGCCGAATTTTTCGCGACAGGCGTTAGCCCATGCGCCAGGCCAGTCGGCGGAGACAATGGGTTTGGGAAAAACATTCACCGGATGGCAGGTGTAGTGCAGTAGCATCGCAATCATCGGCATTGATTCTTCGCTTCGCTCAAGACTTTGAAAGCACATCACCCCGACCTCGGGGTCAATTGGGCCTTCAAGGTATCGAATATAGGTGGGTCCCAGTGGTTCTGGCCATTTCGGGCCAGGCATGCGAACTTTGCCATCGTTCATGACTGCTCGCCGGTTAAAAGCAAGTCGCCCTTCAATGCCGCTCCCCACCCGTATGCGAACTGGTTGTAAGGAGTTATTCGCTTGTCTTATGGCTTGAATGATGCGTTCAAACGCAAAATCGAAGTAGCGAGGGTCACCTCCGCGTAGCCATTCCTCGTCTTTGGGAGTTTGCTGAAAACTTTCGTCGAACATAAAATGTCCCAAAGACGGAGCTGTATGCGTCTGGGTTGCATGCACCATTATAGCTTCCTTAGCAAGGCCGCATTCCGAGGCAACTGCCTCACGAATTTTTGCCGTCCAGTCCTCGGTAATGATGGTAAGGTCAAGGCTCACGAAACAGATTTTCTTTTGACCAGCTTCAAGTACCAATGCCCTGGCGTAAAGTGGGTCTAAAATATCTTGAGCGGGTCTAAATTCTCCAACTGCTCCGGCGAGATGGATATCGGTCTTGGGAGTAATGTCGATTTGGGCTGCGCCGGCGCGGAGAATGGGTGATGCGGTTGGGCTTTTATGTACCATGTAAGATTCCTTTCTTTCTCATGTGTGAGGCGCAAAATCCCTTTCTTATCAGGGGATAAGTAAATGGTAAGATATACTGAATTGGTCGAAACAGTTTGTTTCTATCCCTTTCTCTGGCGCGTTAGAGAAACTCCACAAGCCCCTCCTGATTCCATGAATCATACCGATTTAGGCTTGCAATTTCGTATTGCGTAATGCGTAAAAGAAAACATTACTCATTACGTTTTACGTTTCACGTTTTACGAATAGTTTGAGAAAAAGCAACCCTAAACCAGTATCAGGAGGGGTAGTTGACTATTATAGGGGCGCATTGTCCAAATAGGCCTCAAGTTCTTGCTGCGTGGGAGTCGGTGTAGACACGCCTTCTGCCGGCACTTCCACTTTTGCGGTCCAGACAATGGCGTTGAGGATGAACTTGCGCAAATCGTCGTTTGCCCAGTTGTTGTGGAAATGCCCACCCGTGAATCCGAAGCCGCGTCCTCTGTCTTCGCGCTCAACACACCAGGCGAGGTGCTGCGGCTCTTTGTTTGCTACAGCTCTGCGTACGTATGGGTTGCCGCTGTGCGGGCCGTCCGGTCTTTGCAGTGTGGACTCCGGCGCAATCGCGCTCAACAAAGGCGTTACCCCCTTCATCTTCTCACGAAACCGCATGTGGTAGTACCACTCGTCCACTAAAGAGAACGGTTTCACTCCCCGCGTAGCGGGATGTTCAGGGAATGACGTGAACTCCGCTACCCAGGTCGGATTGACCGACCAGTGCATCTCGAAGTAGCCACCAATCCACTCAAGAAAGCAATCCCCAGGTTTACCCTTTGGCACTTCCACCGCGTAATGCAGAATCGCTAACCCGATTTCCCTTTCCATTTCATCTGCTACCTGGTCAAGGTGGGGGATTATCATGTGCCCCCCGCCGCCGTCAGAATAGATGACGATAGCCGCGGCATTTTCGAAAGCATTCGGATTTTCCGGCCACCCTTTATGGACCACAGCCTCAACACCGTTCATACACTTGTTTAGCAACGCCGCAAGTAACGAACAACCCGCGGGGTGCTCGTGAGCGCCGCGGTTGTGACTTGCGCCACCAGCAACCATAACAATCTTTGATTTCGCTGACATCTATGCCTCCCATTTCTTTCTTTAACCTGATTACCGAATTAAATTTTGAAACGCCAAAAATTAGTTAATCCGAATTTTAACACATTTTCTTTCTCTGGTCAACAAAAAATTCGGATTTTTTAGCAAAAAAAGAAAAGTTCCATCATAAGAAACACTGAGGAATTTCTGTTTTTAGCATTTTTAGCTTGATATTTACACTATTAAAATGCTAAAGTTTTAGCACTTTTAGCCAGCGTGCAATATTTGTAACAAGTAGTTGATGCTCTCTTCACGTTTCACGCATTATCTTTATCGTAAGGGATGTGCCTTTTAGCGAAGACTCAGAAGCTAAAAAAGCCTATGGTAGCAGAAAAAACATCTGTTTTCATTTACACATTACTGATTGCTATTGTCCTCATTCCCATTAATATTTATTGGAATGTGCAGATGGAATTAGTGCGATACTCGGGACTGCCGACCACCATATCACTCTTTTTCAATGTTGTCTTTAACTTGTTAGTATTGTCATTGTTGAATGCTACAGTTTTGAGATTTTTGAAAAAGCCACTATTTAGGCAAGAGGAATTGTTAATCATTTACACCATGCTGTCCATTGGTTCTGCTATTGGGGGACATAGTATGATGCAAATCCTTCCCCCGATGCTTTCACATCCATTCTGGTTTGCTACCTCAGAAAATGATTGGAAAGATTTATTTTGGCGGTATATTCCTCAATGGCTCTCGGTGGATGATAAAAATGCCATTCAAGGCTATTACGAAGGTGATTCCACCTTATACACCATTCCACACCTGAAAGCCTGGTTTACCCCTGTAGTTGCCTGGTCTGCTTTCATTTTTGTCGTTGTGTTCATGATGTTCTGCATAAACATCATCCTGAGAAAACAGTGGATAGAGCGCGAGAAATTGAGCTATCCAATTATACAACTACCGCTTAAAATGACAGACGCGGGCTTTTTTTCAAATCGCATTATGTGGTTGGGATTTGGGATTGTCGCCATAGTGGATATACTTAATGGTTTGCACTTCCTGTTCCCACAAGTACCCAGGGTGTTCGACAAACGATATTACATTCATTTTTCGGATACACCGCTAAATGCTATGGGGTGGATACCTTTTGCGTTGTATCCCTTCGTTATCGGACTTGGTTTTCTAATTCCATTAGACCTCAGTTTTTCCTGTTGGTTTTTCTTTTGGTTCTGGAAAGCACAACTGGTTTTGGGAAGCATAATGGGTTTACGCTCGCTTCCGGGCTTTCCATATCTTGATTCTCAGGCGATTGGAGGATACATCGGTGTTGCCCTAATTGCCTTATTGGTCAGTAGAAATCACCTTTACGTTGTCTTAAAACAAGTTTTTAGCACAAAAGGTGCGGGAAACGATTCCGCTGAGCCAATGTCGTATAGAACAACTGTCATATCAATGGTAGCCGGGATAATTTTTTTGACCGCCTTCTGCTATAAAGCTGGCATGTCCATTGCGGTTATTTTAATCTTCTTCTTTCTCTACTTCCTAATTTCTTTAGGTATCACTCGCATGCGCGCGGAATTAGGGGCTCCGGTGCATGATATCCATAGCACCGGTCCAGAGGTGATAATGGTCACGGCTATGGGAGCGCGCCAGTTGGGTGCCCAGAATTTAACCGTGCTTTCCTTCTTCTGGTTTCTCACTCGCACTTATTACAGCCATGTCATGCCTCATCAGTTGGAGGGATTTAAGCTAGCAAACAGTACTCGGGTCAGCAACCAAAAATTTCTGTTGGCGATGATTTTAGCCAGCGGAGTAGGGATATTGTCTGCGTTTTGGGTTTTGCTACACATCCCTTATAAAATGGGCGCATCAGCCCGCATTCCCTGGCCTACTGTAACAGCCTTCGGCAGGGAACCCTGGAATCGTTTGCAGTGGTGGTTGTCCAGTCCTTCAAGCGCTGATTATCCAGCTTTTATGTTCATGGTATTCGGGTTGTTGTTTACCTTTTTTTTGATGTTCATGCGGATGAAGTTATTCTGGTGGCCGCTGTATCCTGCTGCCTACGCTGTGACCAATAGCTGGGGTATACATAACATCTGGTTTTGCTTGTTTCTTGCATGGGCGGCTAAAATGGTCATTCTGCGGTACGGCGGCTTGCAAGCCCATCAAAAAGCGATACCATTTTTCCTTGGGTTGATTCTGGGAGAATTTACCATCGGCAGCCTTTGGACAATAATCGGCATTTTGTTTGGCATTTCTACCTATGGATTTTATACTTGATTTGCTTCGTGCTTAAATAAAAAAATTCACAAAAAGTCTAAAAAAATCTAAAAAGTGCATCCAAAATATTATATATTATGGAAGAATTAATCTTCCAAACTTTATCCCGCTTCTGCGGAATAAAGGAGGTGGTGATGATGAAAACGTCACCAAGGTGGTCGGAGACTTAGCTCTCCGTCCATCTTTGACGCAGTTTTGGGCTCGGTTTCGGCCGAGCTCAAAACTTCCTTATACAAAAAGGTGAAATGATGAATGCAAAGAACATAATTTCAATCGCATCACGTTCAGACTGGGAGAACATTTTCGCTTTCCTGGACAGACAGGGACTGGCAGAAAACGCATGGCTTATTGGAAGTGTGTTCGCGGCTCTTCAGAGGGATGAAGTCTGGGACACTGTGCTGGTTTGTCGGCGTCTTCATCAGTTAGTAAGTGTCGCCTACATGTTAGACCAAACGAAGGTACCGGTGGAGGCCAGGGCGCCGGGTTATAACCCTGGCCATGACTACGATGTTAGGATGGATGCCGAGGATGCTTCCGCTGTAGAAGCGATGATAACAGCCTTTCCATCGAATCAGTTGGGCTCCTTCCAGCTTTATAATCCCTTGATTCAGACATATTTCGAGGCATTGCCTGGGCTGGTCCGAAGGGAGGAGGGCGACTTCTATTTCACTGTATCGCTTGAGCGTTTCTGCCCGGTGGTAAGCGAGGAGGTTGTTGAGCTGACGGAGGCCGATGCCGGACTGTTTGAAGGTTGCGAAAGGCAACCTAACTGGGAGTATATGGGGGAAAGCCGGAGATTCGGAATTGTGCGTGATGGGAAAGCGGTTACTTCTCTCGGCAGTACTCCCCTTACTCCAGCGGCGGAGTCCAAGCGTCGGGTGAGAACGATAGGCGCACTCTATACCGAGACGCCTTATCGCCGTCAGGGGTTGGCTAAGCGGTTAGTCTCGCATGTCACGGAGTTTATTCTCCGGGATGGTGATGCGCCTCTTTACTGGACGGAACCGGACAATGCCGCATCGCAAGCTCTGGCGCAGGGGTTGGGTTATTGGCAGATTGCGCAGGGGATGAGATACCTTTGGAGAAAGGTTTGACCTGTCTGCCCTGGTAATTTTCTCTTTGTCTTATGTATCAGCATTTCTGAAATCTGTGTCTTTGTTTTCTATCTAAACATCAAAATCAACAGTTTAATTCAAACAGAAGGATAAATTTCAAATTGACGGATTTGAAAACATCAGCGGAAGTTGATGTGAATTTAATTATTGCCCAAAACTCTAAAATAACAATAAGCATTTTAAAAAAAGACTTTTCATAGAAATCTTGCTTAAAAGGCGGTGATATAACATGGAGAATATAATTGCAACATCACATAAACGAAATAGAACAACTCAACGAAGCGTATCCATGCCTATCACCGGAAGAAAAGTGTAACTCATCTTATTTTCCATTCTCATTTTCCTTCCTTTAATAGGGTATAGATACGCTTGCTTATACAGTAAGGAGAGTTTCTATGCCCAAATCTTTCTCGCGATTCCATGAACTTCTTTTGGATAGCGATGTACTGGATAAACTTCCTTACGAATGCCTGTTTTCATACCAGAGTCGAAAAGACCAAAAAAAGCAATTACTGAAGGAGCGTGAAAGAAAGCAGATACTAAAAGAACTTCTTGATATCATAGAATATGAACTCACTCAAAGACAACGGGACTGTATCAAGTTATATTTTCTACAAGAAAAAACACAGGCTGAAGTAGCGGAAATTTTAGGCATTTCTCGTCGAGTAGTGAGTCAGCATATTTACGGTATCTGCCGCGATGGAAAACGAATCGGAGGCGCGATAAAAAAGATTAGAAAGGTATGTAAAAAGCGTGGCATTTGTATAAAAATCAGATAAAAGTGTAATGGTCAAAAACATTTTGCCGAAGGTTATATTAACTGTAGCGGCGTTGCTCCGTCTCGCCAGTTGTCGCCACTGAGGGACGACTCTACGGGACTTTCACCGTATGTGCGCAACATGCTATTGACTAATACAAAAATCAGATAAAAGACGACTTTTTCAGTTATCGCTCTCTTTCGATAAAGATAACGCGTGAAACATAATGCGTAATGCGTAAAACGTAAAACGTAATATTGTTACACTTTACGTTTTACGTTTTATAAAGCTCCTCTAAGTGAAAAAGTCGTGATAAAAGAAAAAAGTCCGCGGCTGAAGCCATCGGACTTTGCTCTTTTCGCACCGGAATTCTATTCCAGTGCTCCCGACAATAATGGGACAAGGTATGTTACCTTGCCCCATTCGTTTGAGTTGGATACTATTCCTTCAGACTCGGGTAAACTTCTGGAACCGCTGTCCACGATTATCTCCGCCTATCTCAGCCACGTAGATACTTCCTTCGTCGTCCACACAGATGCCGTGCGGCGCCTCCAACACTCCACCTTCAGAGCCAGAGAAACGGCTAAGCAGTTTCCCTTCAGGTGAGAAAACGCTAACACGTCCGCTACCGCCCTGTTCAACCACGTAGATGGTATTATCATCCGTAATCCAAACATCACCGGGGCCCAAAAGTTCTTTCCATGTCTCTATATGCTTTCCATCCGGGTCGAAAATCTGGATGCGGTTGTTCTCACGGTCACAGATGAGCACACGACCTTCTTTATCACAGCCGATGTTGTGGACAACAGCAAACTCCCCAGGGCCTTTGCCCGGTTCTCCCCACGTCAGTAGATGCTCCCCTTTTGGGGAATACTTGTGGATGCACCGATTGCCGTATCCATCAGAGACGTAGATGCAGCCATCCGGTGCTATGGCAACACCAGTAGGCATATTGAATTCACGACGATAGTACGTCACGCCCGGAACGCCGGGTGTACCCCATTCGTGCTCCATTTCGCCTAAGCGCGTGTACTTGCGCACCACATGCTGATAGGCATCAGTCAAATAGACGGCATCGTCAGGGCCAATAAAGATTCCGTGTGATTGGCTCACCAAATGCGGAGAAATACCGAACTCGCCGTATCCCCATGAGGTGAGGAAATTCCCCGCTTTGTCGAAAACTATGACGGGATGCTTGCCACGAGTAAAAGCGTAGACGCGTCCCTGTGAATCAATTGCCGTATCCGACACCAACGAAAAGACCCATCCTTCCGGTAGCTTGGCCCATCCTTCTACCAGTTCGTATTTGTAATCTCCATATCCTAAAGGCATATCGCACCTCCAAACTAAAATTTTATTAAAAACTGCTAACTGGAATATTGAAAAGAAAATCTCTTCACTTCATGAGTATTTTAGCATAATAGCCAATTGAGTTCAACGAAAAACGAAAAATTCGATTTTAGGTAAGTTGATTATTAAAGTTGAACTTTCTATCTATCCGTCCTGCAGTGGAAGAGAGCGCGCTTCTATCGGCCTTTAAAGAATCCGCGAATAACGCGAAGAAATACTAATCAGAAGTATTCGTGACTATTCGCGTAGATTAGCGGATAAAAAATGTTAAGTTTTATTAGTCAAAACTCAGTAATGTCCGGTTTAATTTTTGCAAAGATGATGTTTTCTGTTGAAAAGAGAGGGAAATAGTAGTATCCTTTCTGAAATCTTTATCAATCTTGCTATCCA